>OGTN01000166.1_pt1 | contig 37810 bp, 56 predicted proteins | sample 1574591 | NCBI WGS metagenome assembly OGTN01 (sample SAMN03295830, study PRJEB24534) | human gut metagenome | isolation source: fecal sample 5 from infant 4 | host: Homo sapiens | place: USA: Pittsburgh, PA | collected 2014-07
AGCAACCGGCTCATAACCGGTCGGTCCCTGGTTCGATCCCAGGTGGGCCCACCAATACTTTGAAATGCGAACCAGTAGCGCATTGATTGCTAAATGCTGGCAATTCATTCTTATAATTGAATACGATTTCAACCCTATCACTATAGATAGTTACGCTCTTGATAAATGTATCGAGAATACGAGAGCGGCCTGCTTTGGTGGTAGGGTTTTCTTTTGCCATTCTCTCAAGAAAATACTCGATATGATCCGCTGTAAATTTTATAGGTATAATGGCGCTCTCATGGTTCGTTTTTTGCTCTAATAGGTCTTGACGTTCATTCTCGAGACTTTCTATTTCAGATTTGAGCCTATCGGTAATAAAACCTTGCTTAATTGCCGTCATGCAGTTATCTAGTTCTGTATCTATAGCCTTAATTTTATTATTTATGCCATGTATGGCCGTTTTAGCCTCTTGGGTAGTATTACTATAGCCAGACATAACTAAATCGACTATACGAGCGATATTTGAGGGCTGATTTAGAATTTCAAGCGTTCTATTAATAACTAAGTCCTCGAGTTCATCACGGCGAATATTTGGAGCTGCGCAAGTATGGTGTTTTCTGCGATTAGTACATACGTAATAATGGTGCTTTTCTTTATTCCTTGATGTGGCTGTAGAACCCATATAATGGCCGCCACATTCGCCACAAATTAACTTGCCGCATAGATTATACATTTCAGAGCGTCGGCCTTTATTTTTAATTCTATTAGGCATAACCTGCTGTACCTCGTCAAACACCTTTTGAGATATTATAGGCGGCACAGCGTTTTCAATGCGAACATCTCCCCAGCTATACACGCCTATATATTTCTCATTAGATAGGATATTTTTAATTACACTAGGTGAAATCTTGCGGCCTTTCTTTGTAAGATAGCCCTTACTATGCAAAATATCGCTAATTTTAGCTATAGAGTGATGTTTTAGGTATAAGTCATAGATTAACCTTACCGCCTTAGCCTCGTGAGCATTCACGGCTAAATGGTGGCTTTCTGTTACGTCGTAACCAAGAGGGATAGCGGCGCCGTTCATCTTGCCTTTAAGTGCGTTTTCAGTCATGCCACGTTTAACCTTTTGGGATAGCTCAACGCTATAATATTCAGCCATGCCCTCGAGCATACTTTCTAAAATAATACCTGCAGGCTCATTGGTAATATGTTCCTTTGCGCTTAATACTCTAACGCCATTACGGCGTAATATGCCTTTATATTTGGCACTATCCTCACGGCTACGGCTGAACCTATCGAGCTGATACACGATCACATAATTAAATGATTGATTGGCGCTATCACGTATCATCTGCAAGAACTCTGGGCGGTTATCCGTGCGAGCAGAGAGGGCTCTATCTGTATATATCTTAGTAATTAATATGCCCTCACGTTGAGCGTATTCGGTGCATTCTCTTATTTGGCCCTCTATGGACTCATCTCTTTGTTTATCGCTTGAATATCTGGCGTATATCACGCCTGTTTGTAAGTCTTTTGTATTTGTCATTGTGTAATATTCCTTTTTGTAGTATAATATTTATAGTATATTCTTTACAGAAAATTTGACATAGTCAGTTAAATAACCGCCGAACGTATACATCGGCGGTTATTTAATTTTAGGTAGAAATAGAGCCCCTTGATAGGGGCTCTTTTTTATTGGGCTGCTGGCGGTGTAAACTTGCCTATGCGTTGGGCATTGCCTAGCGCTATCATAGCCTCTAAATAACCATATGTATTTGGTTGTAACTCAATTCGCTTAGGTGGCTTATGGTTAGATTGTTTTAATACCTTACCATTGCGGCCGTCTATGAGGTTTGTTTCTGTTAATTCCAACATTATGCTGCGACTATTGAAGTCATAATAATAGTGTTTTACAAACTCCGTGATGATGAAATTCTTATAACTTGGCATATAGCTATATATTGGCGTTATGATCTCGAGCGTATTATTGCCTGTGTTGATAACTTGCACATCAATAGGCATAAACTGCTTTTCATTCATCGCATTAGGCAACTCTATATAGCTGTTATAATTGGCCAATTCTGGCAAAGTGATAGCTTGCGCTGGCATAATAGATAAAACCAATAATACTGTAATGATAAGTTTCTTCATGATTTTACCCCTTTTAATTAATATAACACCCTGTACTCTCAAATATTTTCAACAGCTCCACCGTGTCAGTAAAAGTAAGCTCCCGTTCATTCTTGATTGAGTCAATCATCATTGGCGAGTTTCGCAAGCAGGTATGCGCTACTAATAAAAAAGCGAATTTATTTGCTTGATATTCTTTTTCTTTTTTATCCCTATCTGTCAATAGGTCAATATCAAATAAGTTATATCCGCCTTTATGCAATATAACATGACCTAATTCATGCGCTAATGCCACCTTTTTTTTGGTTCGCGTCTAGCCGTGAGTTAATAATGACATCCCTACTGAACGGCGTTCGAAGTAACATCCCCTTAACCTTTAACGGCATCGCCCTGTAATGGACATCAATATGCAATTTGTAAGCGATGACATCCGGATCATTCGATTTCATTTCTTTAATAACCTCTAACACTTTTGGCAACATTCGTCGCATAATACTAACCCCCTAATTTAATTTCACCCATGATAATGCTTTTATTTCTTTTTACGCGATAACACCCCTTGAATTACACCCTCAATAATATTCTTTTCTTCGTCATTCAACTCATAATCGCCGTAGAACATCACGCTATGGCTGCCTAATAATTTTTTTAAATCCATATTTTGAGCGTCCTCTTTTACGTCAATGCGAGAGGATGCTTTTTTATTTTGCGCCGCCGCACCTCTTAATTGCATGGCGACATATATATCGTCAATACTTTCATCGTCGTAGTGCGAGAAATCTGTATCAACACCGCAGCTTTTTATAAAGCCTATCTTTTGTTGACGAGCAGAGTCGAAGTCGTCAACCTCGCCAGTTAAATAGTATACAGACACACCAAAATAGTCCGCTATCCTTTTTAGATTGTTAAATTTTGGCGACGAGCGGCCTTTTTTCCAATCTGTAAGCGAGGCAGTAGATATACCTGTATCTTTGCCTAGCTTATAAGCGGTGATGTTCTCTCTCTTGATTAATGTTTCTATGCGTTCCCAAACTATTTTTTTATTCATTTTTTAAGCCTCTGTTTAAAATTTTTATGAAAGCTTAATTGGACTATCTCGCAAATGTGAGTTATTATGTAATCACGAGGTAGCTAACAAATACGAGATAATCACAAAAACACTCAAATTCGTAAATATTAGCTAACAAATATTAACTAATTCAAATATATCAGAAAAGAGGTGAATTGACAATATGTATCAAAAAATTGACAAGCTGTTAAAGGAGCAAAATATTACACCATATAGAATGTGTAAAGATTTAGATTTGCCAACTTCCTCGGCCACAGCTTGGAAACAAGGGCAATACAACCCAAGTATTACAACCCTAAAAAAAATCGCCGATTATTTCGGCGTAACAGTTGATTACTTTTTATAAAGGGGGTGAATTTAATGAATAATCTCATCGAGGTATTTAATAGTAGCGAGTTCGGCTCTGTTAGAACTGTAAACCTAAATAACACTATTCACTTTGTTGGCAAAGATGTAGCTGTAGCTCTTGGGTACTCTAACCCTCAAAAAGCTGTAAGAGATCATATCGACGAAGAAGATAGGACGGTGAACAATTCGTTCACCATTAACGGAACGCCTGCGGTACTAATTAACGAAAGCGGCCTTTATAGCTTGGTAATTTCCAGCAAGCTAGAAAGCGCAAAGCGCTTTAAGCGCTGGATAACAGCCGAGGTACTCCCTGCACTACGCCGAACAGGCAGCTACTCGTTAAATATTCCTCAAACTTTGCCAGAGGCATTACGAGCCTATGCAGACGAGGTAGAGCAGCACAACAAAACAAAAGCTCTAGTTGAGGCGCAGCGGCCGAAAGTCATTTTTGCCGACGCAGTGAGTACTAGCGATACCGATATTTTAATTGGTGATCTAGCAAAACTCTTAAATCAAAATGGCCACAATATCGGACAAAATAGACTGTTCGAGCGGTTAAGGAATGAGGGCTTTTTAATCTCAAGAAAAGGCGGCTCTTACAACATGCCAACTCAGAGAGCTATGGAGCTTGGACTTTTTAGAATTAAAGAAACTGCTATCACTCATTCAGACGGCAGAACAAGTATAAACAAAACGCCTAAAGTAACAGGCAAAGGGCAATTATATTTCATTAATCGTTATGAGGGCGTGAGGTTATGACTTTGCTCATTGATGAAATACATAACTTTTATAATAACCCTCAAAATATAAAAGATTTCGAGGAATGGAGAAAGAAGAAACATGAAAACAAGAACACAACAACTAAAGAAAGCTCATAAATTAATGGGCTGGACATACGGCGACATTCTAAGCCAGCTGGTATATCACTTTAAAGAAAGGAAATAGAAACATGATGACTCAACAATTAAAAGCAAGATACAGAAAGCCGATGAAAGCCAGACGGTTAGGCAAAAGTGATGAGCCTACATCGTTACAAATGGCTCTATTTACTTTCTTAACATTGGTTTTTTTCTTTGCCACTGCTTACTGGTGGTGTACTGGCGAGGCTCTTATTAAATGGTAATCGAGGTACTAGCAACGCTATGCATGGCAAGCACATTTCTAGCTGTCTTATACAGTATCTACTCAATGATCTGTATTTTGGCATAAAAAAAGAGCTATTCACAAAAAGCGAATAGCCCTTAATTCCAATCACTAAGTGAAAGGAACATCACACAACATTATTATATCTTATTTTCTTATGAAAAGAAAGGAACATCACACAATGTACAAAAAAATCTTTGACAGCAAAAATGCCACTCGAGAGGAATGGCTAAAAGTTCGCAAGCTAGGCCTTGGTGGTTCTGATATGAGCGCCGTACTAGGCGTGAATAACTGGCGCAGCCCTCTCGATGTATGGCTCGATAAGACGAGCGACACAGTAGATGAAAAAGAGTCCGAGGCTATGTATTGGGGAACTATCCTCGAGGACGTTGTAGCGCAAGAGTTCGCAAAGCGTACAGGGTGGAAAGTTAGAAACAACAATTTCACATTACAGAGCGAGGAATATCCATATTTACTCGCTAATATTGACCGAGAAATCGTCGGCCTTGACGCAGGGCTCGAATGCAAAACAGCGAACGCATTCAAGGCTGATGAATGGCAAGGCGATAGCGTTCCAGACTCTTATTATATCCAGTGTCAGCACTACATGGCTGTTACTGGTAAAGCGAGTTGGTGGATAGCGGCTCTTATTGGTGGTAATACGTTTGTTTATAAAGAAATCAAGCGCAACGACGAAGTTATTCAAGCAATTATTGATACTGGGGCAGAATTCTGGCGATTAGTAGAAACTAAAACCATGCCAGCGCCAGACGATACGAAAGCGTGCAGCGAGGCACTGAAAAAACTATATCAACACAGCAACGGCAAAGCTATAGAACTGCCTGCCGAATATAGCAACGCTGTTATTGATTATCTGAAAATTAAAGACCAGCTCACAGAGTTAGAGTCTCAAAAGCGAGGTATTGAAAATCTCTTAAAGGACTACATGAAAGACAATGAAAAGGCGACGGCTGGCGAGCATATTGTATCGTGGAAAACGAGCAAGCCTCGTGAGACGTTCGATAGCAAAACGTTCAAGAACGATCACCCAGAAATGTATACAAATTACATTAAACAGGGTGAGCCTAGCCGACGATTTGAGGTGAAATGATGAAAACACACGATTTAAGAAAGATTATTGAGGCTGTTCCTTATGACTTTGAGGTGCATATCGATACGCCTGTAAATGCAATTAAATACACAACAGAGGTTAAGGCTGTATATATCGATTTTGAAAATAAATTATTAGTAATAGGGGATAAAAAATAATGGAAAACACAGAAAACAAAGAAATTGAAACAATAAAACAAAAGCCAAAGAGAAAGCATTTACTTGCTGAAATTGCTCAATTAAAAGAGCTTAACAAAAAATTAGAAAACGATCTCAAATATGAGGGTTATGCAGTCAATAGATACAAAGATGAAATCAATACATTAAAAGCTGAAATCGTATCTCTAAAAGCATATATCGCAGGTGTAAAAGGCGACGCATTCCCAGAAAGTGAGGATAAATAATAATGGCTACAGTATCTGGAATTGAACTCAAAAAGAATAACATCGTAGCTCAAAAAGAGGCTAAAACATTAAAAGGCATGCTCGAAAGCGCAGCATACAAGAAAAAATTCGAGGAAATGCTAGGCAAGAAAGCAGCTGGCTTTATGAGCAGCATTATCGCAGTTACAAACAACAATAATTACTTGATGAAAGCAGATCCTGCCACCGTTATTGGAGCAGCTGCACAAGCGGCTATGTTAGACTTGCCAATTAATCAATCTCTAGGCTTTGCCTATATTGTGCCTTATAAAGGAGCTGCACAGTTCCAGCTTGGTTATAAAGGCTATATCCAACTTGCTCAACGCAGCGGCCAATATGTTGATATTGGCGCCAAGACTGTATACGAGGGCGAGCTCGAATACGAGAACCGCTTACTCGATAAATTCCGATTTGGCGAACGCACAGGCGATAAAGTCATTGGTTATCTAGCCTATTTCAGACTTACAAACGGATTTGAGAAAATGTTGTTTATGACGCTTGATGAAATGCAGGCGCATGCCAAGAAATACAGCCAAAACTATAAGGGTGGTACTGATAAATGGGGTCTCGCTGACTTCAACGTCATGGCCGAGAAAACGGTACTCAAACGCCTACTTTCCAAGTTTGGGCCTTTAAGCATTGAAAGTGTCCAAATGAGCCAAGCCCTCTCTAATGACGGCGGCGTAATCAGCATGAATAAAGACGGCGATTTTGATGTCGATTTCAGCGGTGAAACTATCGACGCCGAATATGACGAGCCAACAGCAGAAACGAGCGGCGAAACCTACAACGTAGCAGGCGAGATTATCGACGCCAACACTGGCGAGGTAGTAGGCCATGAATAACAATGACAAAATGCTTGCTCAATTCGGTTCTGACTGGGTGAAAGTGAGGGATCATATCGCAGCATTAAAGCTGTTCTATATTCCTTATACACCTACCTTTATGGTACGCACCGAAAAGGAAACAGGCGTTTCAGCTAATACAGTAAAAAGCATTTTAGACTATGGTCTACAGATTGGGCTATATGGAAAGACGAGCGATAGAGATTATATTACGTTATCACCTATTAGATAAGGAGTTTTAATAATGGCTAGACCTAAAGCGAAAGGGGTTGAGTATTTCCCTCTTGATGTAGGGTTTTTAAGTGATTTGAAAATAAGAAAAATCATGCTTTCGTGTGGGGCCAGCTCTATTGCTGTGCTGATATACATATTCGCAGCGATCTATAGAGATGAGGGCTATTTCATGAACGTTAAAGATGATGATATAGCACTCATCGCTCTTGATACAAACCTCGATACAGGCTATGTAAAAAATGTCATAAATCGAGCGTGTGAGGTAGGGTTATTCTCATTTAGAATTTACGACAATTTTCGAGTCCTAACATCTGAGGGAATACAAAATAGATACCTTAAAATCACAGAGCGCAGAAAATCGGTAAAAATTAATGCTGACATTAACTTAGTTAATGTTGACATGATGTATACAGAAACTAGGGTTAATGTTGCAGAAACTATAGTTAATGTTGCAGAAACCCCAGTTAATGTATACAAAAGTACACAAAGTAAAGTAAAGGAAAGTAAAGTAAAGGAAAGTAAAGTAAAGGAAAGTAAAGTAAAGGAAAGTAAAGAGAAAAATACAGTAATTCAAAACGATGTATTCTCAACTTGGTTAAATACTTTTGGCGACATCTCTTCTTTTATAAAAGAAACTTTAGAAATGCTTACCGAGGAATATGGCCCAGAGCAAGTAGTAGAGGCTATCGAGATCACACACGATAGAGGGAAAACCTCAATTAAATACGTTGAGGGCGTGTTGAAAAATAAAAGGTTGGGAAATGAAACAAATAGACGTAACGGTAGCAATCGAAAAGATGAGGCAGTCGATTGGCAGGCCGAATACGAAAGGGTGCACGGCAAAGGCTGACTATGAATTTATTAAGCCTGTCTATAATGAGCCGATTGTCATTAAAAAGGATAAGGGCAGAATATATGCAGCGGCTGGCATTCCTAAACGCTACTATGACATGTCTTTCGCTTGGCTAAAACAAAATGGAACATTTCCAAAGGAAAACCAAGGGGCCTATCGCATAGTGAATGACTATAGGCAGCACCTAGAGGAGAATTTGAACACAGGCAAGGGGCTCATATTAAGGGGCCCAGCTGGTACAGGGAAAACCTCTCTCGGAGTGTGTCTCTTAAAAGAGGCCCTAGAGATTGGCAAGGGGTGCTTGATGATTTCTATGCCAAATCTCTTGGACAATATGCTTACATTGTCAAAAGGCGACAGCGTGGCATTCACGAGCTACGAGCAAAAGCTGCGGAACATACCGCTTTTACTACTCGATGATTTTGGGGCTGAATACTCAAAATCTGAATGGGTAGCAGCTAAAGTAGAAAGCATAATCATAGACCGATATAACCGAATGCGGCCGATTATCCTCACTACTAACTATAGCGATAGCTGGACAAAGGATAACTACAGCCAGCGTATATATGATCGCTTACGAGGTGAATATCAAGAGGCTGTGTTTATGGGCGGTTCTCATAGATAATCAAAATTCATTTAAACGCCCTATAAGGCGAGTTTAAAATTCTCACGATAGAATTATCGAGCAAATAGCTAGAGGTGGCAAAATAACGAAATTTTCCGCATAGAATTAGAAAATATTTTAAAAGATATAGAGGTGTAAAGTTGGAAATTGTAATACAGGGCCAACCAAGAACGAAAAAAAACGGCAGCAGAATAGCGCTCGTCAATAATAAACGTGTACTCTTACCGTCAAAAGCGTATGAAGAATATGAGAAAGTTGCTCTCATGCAGCTGGGGCGAGTGCAGGCTGTTCATGGGCCAGTATCGGTGCTGTGCCGCTATTATTTACAAAACCGAGCGCATTGGCCAGATTTGGTAGGCCTATTACAAGCAACTAGCGACATACTGCAAGCAGCTAGCGTGATTGATAATGATAAGTACATTGTTAATTATGACGGCTCGAAAATTGCAGGCATTGACAAAGACAAACCGAGGGCCGAGATTACTATTCAGCCAATTAATGATGATACTGTCCTACTCGATGAGTACGAAAGGCAAAAGGCTCGAGAGTGCGACACCACTCAAAAGCCTAAACGCCGAAAAGTTGCACCAATTAGGGGCTATGGAAAGCTCAAAGCCCCTACCTCTATCTCTTACAAAGAATTTAGAAAGCTATTTCAGAAAGGACATCACACACCATGACAGATAGCGAAACAGAATACAGGTTGCTCTTAACAGGCACAATCAGATTAGATATAGCAATCGACGCACAGAGCGAAAGTGAGGCACAAGAGCTGAAAACTCAAATCTTACAAACTGTCAACGATCAGATTGCAGTTGATTGTGGAAAGATAGAGGGTACTCACGGTGTATGCGTTGATGAAGTAGAGCTCGAAATCGAAAAGCTAGTAATTTATGACTAATGGGGGCAACTATGAAACGTACTATAAAAGCCGAATATGACGGCAAGAACTTTTCGCTCACAGCAGAGAACTGTAACACAGTAGAGCTCTTATCCTTTGTATGCGATGTAGCAGAGCAAGCCTTATGCATTATTGCTGGCAACGACACAGAGCTATTTGATGAGGCAAAAGAGGCTCTCATCGAAGAAATAAAAGGAATGGGAGCGCTAGAGAGTGAGCGAGTTTTGCAATAATGGAAAATAAAGCTATGAAAATACTAGACGCCTGCTGTGGCTCTCGTATGTTTTGGTTTGACAAAGAACATGAAAGCGCTGTTTATATGGATAATCGAACATTAGAAACAACGCTATGTGACGGCAGAAAATTAGTAGTAAACCCAGATATAGTAGCAGATTTTAAAAGCATTCCTTTTGATGATGAAACATTTTATTTAGTTATCTTTGATCCGCCGCATTTATTAAACGCTGGAGAAACATCGTTTTTAAAAGCCAAATATGGAACGCTAGGGCCTAACTGGAAAGACGATATTAAGCAAGGCTTAGCAGAGTGCTGGCGAGTGCTAAAGAAAAATGGAACTTTAATATTCAAATGGAACGAGGAACAAGTTTTATTTTCTGATGTTAAGAAATTATTACCTAGTGAGCCTGTAATTGGCCAACGTAGAGGTAAAACAATCTGGCTTGTATTTTTTAAGGGGTAAAAAAGGGGTTAAACAATGGAAGAATACAAAGATTTTCAAACTCATAGAGGGTTTAGAGGTTGTAAATTTTTCCACGGTGGAACACAATGGAAATTTGAATTTGATAACGGATACGGTGCCTCTGTAATTACTGGCTGTATGGCTTATTGTAACGATGAACAGCCGTATGAGTTGGCTGTATTAAAGCATGGCGAGCTTTGTTATGATACACCGATTACAGATGATGTAATCGGATATTTAACAAGCGACGAGGTGTTTAATTTATTAGATAGAATTGAGCAGCTATAGGGAAATAGAGAGGTTCGTATGACAAAGAAACTTGTATACGTTGCTCACCCTTACGGCGGTAAGGAAAGCAATAAAAACAAAATAGATAAAATTATGAATGAGTTAGTTATGAATGATAGTGAGCATGATTATGTTTCGCCAATTCACAACTACGGCTTTATGTATCTAACAGGCGATGAATATCAAAGAGGGCTAGATATATGCCTTGATTTATTAAGCCATTGCGACGTATTAGTACTTTGCGAAGATTGGGAAATGAGCCGAGGGTGCAGAGGTGAACGTGATCATGCAAAGAAACACGGCATTTTGATTTTTACGCTGCAAGAGTGGAAAGCAAAAATAGCGTATAAGGGGAATATATGAAATTTATAGATTTTTTCAGCGGCATAGGTGGCTTTCATAGCGGCCTAGAGCGTGCAGGTATGGAGTGTGTAGGTTGGTGTGAATTTGATAAATTTGCACAGGCCTCATATAGAGCGATGTACGATACAACGAATTTATGGTTCGGAAACGATGTAACAAAAGTTAGAGGTTGGGAATTGCCAAAGGCTGATTTATGGACTTTCGGCTTTCCTTGTCAAGATGTGAGTATCGCAGGGAAACAAAAAGGGATAAAACAGGGTACTCGCAGCGGTTTGTTTTATGAAATTATGAGGTTATTAGATGAGTGTAAAGAGAATAAACCCAAATGGCTTGTGTGTGAAAACGTTAAAAACTTGCTGTCAATCGACGGCGGAAGAGGTTTCCTTAATGTTATCGGTGAAATGGCCGAAAGAGGGTACAGTATCGAATGGAAAGTGTATAATTCCAAAGATTATGGAGTGCCACAAAACAGAGAACGAGTCTACATTGTTGGATATTATGGAGAACGATGTGCCAGAGAGCTTTTACCTATCAGACGAAAAAATCAATCAACTATTGATCAGATTGGAAATTTAACCGAAAACAAAGGCTTTGGCGGAAATCCTCAATCTGGTAGGGTGTATTCAGTAAGCGGCGTGAGCCCTACCGTTAATACTTGTGGCGGCGGAAATTTAGAGGTTAAAGTGCTGATTAAAAACGCAACAAAAACAGGGTATTTGGAGGCTAAAGTTGGCGATGGAATAGATCTGGCGTATCCAGAAAGCACATTACGCCGTGGCAGAGTGCAGCCACGGCGAACAAATACCATTACAACAAGCGATAGTTTAGGGGTATTGGTTAATGCTCGGCCTGTGCGAATTAGAAAATTAACGCCTAAAGAGTACTGGCGCTTACAAGGCTTTACAGATGAACAATTCGATAAAGCAGAGGCTGTAAATAGCAATAGCCAACTATATAAGCAAGCTGGTAACGCCGTTACTGTGAATGTGGTTGAGGAAATTGGAAAACATATTATGAAAATCGAAAATGAGGTAAAAAAATGAAAGCATTCTTATACACAGTATCCATAGTACTTATTCTAGCAATGAAAGTTGAGCTTATTGCGCTTGCTATTGCGGCAGTACTTTGGTTAATTGGACTATTCGGAGTTACTGGCAGCGATGTATTGCGATTGATTGGCTTAACTCTTGGCACATTCGCAGTATCATTAGTGGCGTATGTGAGCGCTGAACTCAAAAAGTAGGTGGAGCGCATGAACAGATTTGAAAGTGCGCTAGGTCTAACAGAATTAAGAGCGGCTTTAACCATTGTTATAGATAACGATATAATTGTTCCCTCTATTGTGCAATGTGAGGCTACTCTGGTTAATACCAGAATATATGGGTACATATGGCGTTATAAAAATTGTGGTGTAAGAGTTGATTTAAGCAGCATAGCCAGCGCTGAAATCTTAGAACATAACAAACTATATATCTATATCGAGGCTACACGAGCCTATGTAAAAGGCGAACTGTGCAGATTAATGGGTAGAGAGGTGAAAAATAATGCTATGTAGCATGGAAGAGTTAGCGAAAAATGGCTTTGATGAATTTGAGATATATCAATACAACAAAGGTATGAGCTTAGTTTTAAAGTGCGCCGATTATATCACAAATAAAGAGCTTGATAATGCTTTAAATTATGCTCGAAAAATTGCTAAAGATAAGCCTTACAGAGTATTTATCAAGGTGAAAGATAATCTAGGTTATAGAGTCATTGAAGTTAAAGATATTATCGATATATCTGTAGAAGATAGAAAAATTCAATTAACAGAAAATAGCTTTATCATTGGTAAAGTATTAAGAGTATTAATGAAATGAGGTAAAGGATATGACAAATTGGTGCGTAGGTTGGGTTAAGTTTAGAGGTTCATTAGAGGACTTAAAGCGTTTTATTGAGAATGAATTTAAAGGGGCTGAGCCTGAAATTAATGACGAAGAACTAAGTCCGTTAATAGAAAACAAAACTACATTTTTAAAGTCTCTAGTTCGTACATATATAGATTATGACGATACAGCAGAGGCTAATGACGAAATCTTTTGTAATGATAACGGCATAGGGATATTTGCTATAAAACTCTGTCATGCGTGGAATGTTGGTAGACAAGGATATGAAGAATTAGCAAAGAAATATAACCTCGACATAAAGGGCAAGTGTTATGAGCGATGCATGGAATTTGTAGAAGAATTTGAGGTGAATAATAAAGGCGATGTCGTGCTTTATGAGGTTCACAAATTCCATGATTATTACTGGGAATGTGAATGCCCAACATTAGGCGGTTAGGGAAAGGAGTATTAACATGAACGATAAAGAGGGCCGTAAGTGGCTGTTACAGAAACTATATGATAGAGGGTTTAAATACATTTATCATTCTGCAGGAATGGGATCATATTTAGCAACAAAACAGCCGCCAAAATTTGGGGGAGACCGAACATATGTCAGTGGAGGTTTTGAGCGAATTGACTTATTAAGCGATTTGCTCCCAGATTTCAACGAGCCGAATTATCTTGATATTGGCAAGTATCTTGGTATTGTTGACTGGAGCAAGGTTGCTGTAGATACGCCTATATTGGTTAGTAAAAACAAAACCAAATGGGAAAGACGCTATTTCGCAAAGTATGAACATGGAGAGGTGTTCGCATTCCGTAATGGAGCTACATCGTGGAGTGATAATACGTATCCTTTTAATTGGAATTATGTAAAATTAGCAGGTGGCGACGATGAAAACTGATACTTATATCGCAACTCTCGAGAGCGGTCATTATGAATGGACTCGAGAAAACGAAATACACGGCTTAAAAGAGGCTAAAGAGGCAGGTGTAAAAGAGGCTCAAAGGTGTGGCAAGGATATATTTTATCTGGTGCGCTGCTCTCAATGGTGGCCTAATACTGCTGGAATGGCTGATTATTTAATCAGCGAGGCAGATGAGCAACTAATAGATAAAATCTTCGACGACGAAACACTTAATGCCGTAACATCTAAAGAAATTGAAGAACTCGACGCAGCCGTTGAAAAGTTATTTAAGCATTGGCTCATCAAAAATAATCGTATTCCTAATGGTGTTTATTTTAATGAAGAAGTCATTTACAAAGTCAAAAACGGAAAGGCGGTTAGAATTGGAAAATCAGAATAACAATGATCGCCTACATCTTAAAGGCTATACATATTATGGACGAATGCAAAAATTAGAAAAAGCACGATTGGCGGCACACTTTGCTGTTGAGGAAAAGTTCAATAGGCGCCTAAGACTTATATTCATAACCTCGATTGCGTTTAGCGTTCTGGTGGCAATCGGAATGATACTATTATTGGCTGCTGGTTTTCGCTATATATGGGGGTGATTGAATGGAATGTAAGGGGCTCACTTTTACTGAGTTAGAGGTTGAGGCTATCGTTAAGATTGCAGCAGAAACAGCAGCGCAAACAGCCTTAACCGAATTTAATCGGCGTAACGAGGATATGCTCGCCAAGAAAAACGAAAGGGCTTATAAGAACACTACAACGCTACTCGAGGGCTATACGGCTATGAAAGCGCATTGTAAGAGCGCTATTGCAAGGGCTGAGGAAACGCTCACGCCTAGCGATTTACAAACAGTATTGTATGAGGTTTTTAATCGAAGAGGCTTATTGCAGATTGAAACCATTCTCGCTAGTAAACGACGTACAGAGCTCATTATCGAGCATATAGACAAAATGCTCGAGATATACCGCACAACTTGCATTAACAATAATAAGCACTATTGCGAGTGCGTGATTGATAGGTATATCAACGATTTAACAATCGCAGAAATTGCAGAAAAACATAATACAGTTGAGCGAAATGTATATAGGTGGCTCGACAAAGGAATTGATGATTTGAGTATCTATTTATTTGGCGCATATGCTCTATAAAATGTCAAAAAGCTGTCATATTCAGTACTAAATATATGTGATACTATGTTAGTGGTGAATGGTGCTTATACGTTTCATTCTATCCTCCTTTCTTTCAACTATAGACATACGCAAAAATACCTCGGCAGAGATTAGGGTACTCTGTTCGAGGTATTTTTGTATTTACACATATAAAAGAGGTGAGATCGTGGCAGCTAAAGCAAAAAAGACAGAGCCGAAGAAAAAGAAAAGGCTAGGCCGTACCCCTAAATATGAAACATGGCTCGAGCCAGATAATCTAATAAGACTCGAGGGCTGGGCACGAGACGGCCTAAATGATGAACAGATAGCGCATAATATCGGAATTAACGTATCTACTTTGTACGCTTGGAAAGTTAAGTATAAAGATTTTTCAGAGGCGTTAAAAAGAGGCAAAGAGGTAGTCGATATATTGGTAGAGAATGCTCTACTTAAAAGCGCTATGGGTTATAAGTTCGATGAGGTGGTTCAAGAGCGTATCTATAACCCAGAAACAGGCGAAAGTGAAATAGTAGAGGTTAAGCGTACCACTAAGGACGTGCAACCTAACCCTACATCATTAATATTCTGGCTTAAAAACAGACAACCAGAGAAGTGGAGAGATAAGAAGAATATCGACGCAGCCGTCGAGGTGAAAAACCCATTCGAGGGCATTGATACGGCTGATATTAAAAAGCTCATAGGTGAGGAATAAGCTCAATCTGTATATAGTCGTGTAAAGGGGGTGAGGGCGTGCAGGTTCGAGATAATAAAGCAAAAATTATACAACTAGCAAAAAGAGAACTCGCAAGACGTGAGTTCTTTTATTATTGTCAGCTAAAAATGGGCGGCTTTTATAAAAAGAGCCGAAAGTATTTAGTTGAGTTATGTAACCAGCTAGAGAATTTTATTAAAGATGATGAGTATAACGTGCTTATTGTGAACCTGCCCCCATAACCTCGGCATGGCAAGAGTTTAACGGCGCAGCATTTTACTCAGTGGTGCATGGGTAACAACCCAGCTGTAAAAGTAATGACTGGTTCATATAATGAAACTCTATCAAAAATGTTTAGTAAATCAGTTAGAAATGCGGTTCAAGAGAATAAAGCCGATGAGGATATTATTGTATTCTCCGATGTGTTCCCTAATGTAAGAGTAGCCGTAGGCGACGCACAGGCGCACCTATGGAGCTTAGAAGGCTACACTAATTCGTATCTTGCAACCTCGCCAACTGGTACAGCTACAGGCTTTGGCTGTTCGCTAATGATTATTGACGACATTATTAAAAACAGCGAAGAGGCCTATAACGCTAGCGTGAAAGAGAAACATTGGGAATGGTTTACTAATACTATGCTTTCACGTTTGGAAGAGGGCGGCAAGATAATCATCATCATGACACGTTGGGCGAGTGATGATTTAGCAGGTAGGGCGATAGAGCACTTTAAAGACGATCCGTTATTTAAAGCTAAAGTCATTACCATGAAAGCCTTACAAGATGACGGCTCTATGCTTTGCGAAGAGGTGTTATCTAAAGCCTCTTACACATCAAAAGTAAGAGCTATGGGCGAGGATATTGCCAGCGCCAACTATCAACAAATACCAATAGACCTTAAAGGGTGCTTGTACAGTCAAATACTCACATATGACACGTTGCCAAGAGACGAAAAAGGTAACGTGTTATTTTCATGTATCAAGAACTATACAGATACCGCCGATACTGGTAGCGACTACTTAGCTAGTATCACATACGGCGTATATGACGGCGAGGCTTACGTGCTTGATGTGATTTACACAAAAGACGCCATGGAAACCACAGAGCCAGCAGTAGCCGATATGCTGCATAGAAACGGCGTAAATGTGGCCGACATAGAAAGCAATAACGGCGGCCGAGGGTTTAGCCGTAATGTGCAAAGTATACTCAAAAACAAATACAACTCGAATAAGTGCACTATCAACGCATTTCATCAAAGCGGCAATAAGATAGCTCGCATTCAGTCTAATGCAACATGGGTAATGAACCATGTATATATGCCTAGAAACTGGCGTGATAGGTGGCCGCAGTTCGCCGCTGATATTACAAAGTATCAGCGAGAGGGCAAAAATGCACACGACGACGGCCCAGACGCACTCACAGGCATAGCGGAGAAAATCAATGCGCCGCAGGTTCGCAGCGGCAGAATTAACATTAATTAGAAAGGGGCAATATGGCAATAATTAACAATAACCCTCGATTAGAGGAGTATGAGCTGCTGCATGACGCATACTATGGTAGCGGCATGTTTGCTACTGGAATGGCGATTACGGAACACGCTCGAGAGAGTACGCAGTCAATCGCTTTTAGACGTAAGATAGCTTACTACTTAAATTACACAGGGCCTATTTTGAATGCCTCTGTAGATCCAATTTTTAAGGACGAAATCAAACGAGAATACGGCAAATCTGTATTATTTGATGAGTTTATCAACGATGTAGACCGTCAAGGCACATCGTTACAGGAATTTATAGAGCAGAATGCTATAGCTGCTAAGCTGTATGGCGTTATCTATATCGTGGCTGATAACGTGAGCGAGTTCGGCAGCTCTTTGGCTGAAACTTTGGCCAATAGGTCTATGCCGTATTTAACAGCGGTTGAACCTAAGAACGTAGTGAATTATGAGTTTGACGACAACGGCAAGCTCAAACTATTTACCTATGCAACCTATTTGAAGAATGCGGACGGTACAATCAAAGCGCACTACCACACATGGACGCCAACAGAGTGGAAAATCACCGATAGCGATAATAAAGTAATAGGGCAGGGCGAGCATAACATTGGTCGCATTCCTGTTGTTCAATGGTTTGGCAGGGCGGCACGTAAGCGTGATATTCTTCCTCCGCCTGAGTATTTGAGCATTGCTAAAACAAATGCTCATGTATATAACCTATGCTCTCTACTCTCTCAAATTCTTTACAATCAGACATTCTCGATCTTGACTATGCCAGTTGATAACAATGGCTTGCAAGATGTAACAATCGGTACAGACAACTTGCTTGCATATCCATTTGAGTCAAGCAAAGCGCCGAACTTTATCGCACCAGATAAAGGGGCAGCAGAGGTACTTATGGCTCAAATCGACAAGCTTATCAATGAAATGTATCGCATGAGTGGCATTGATAGTGTAATCGGTGTGCAGCAAGCAAAGAGCGGAGTTGCTAAACAATGGGACTTTGAGCGTACTAATCAAAATCTAGCAGCCTTTGCAGTCCGTTGTGAGAATGCAGAGTATGACATTATCGCTCTCTATAAGCTGTGGAGCGGCGATAATTTGGAGTATTTTTGCGAGTATCCAAAAGACTTCAAAGTAAATGATGTTACTGAAAGCCTTACACAGGCTCAGCAAGCCAAAGATCTCGAATTTGAGTCAGACACATTCGATAGTGAAATCTTAAAGAAAGTAATTGACGCTTATATGCCTAATTTGGAAAAGGAAACTAAAGACGCAATCGTTAAAGAGGCGCAGGCAGCGGCCGATACTAAAGCCCAAGACCAAACCTATGACGATGATGATCTAAACGGTGGCGATAATGACACAGACGAGCCAAACGCTTGATAAAATTCTCGAGCAATTTGAAAAAATGGTGCGTGAGTTAGTATCGCTTGGATATTCAGCCGATAAGGCCGTTCAAATCGCTTATAAGACGTATCCTATTATGGAAATGCTAGAGGCCCCTCTCACGGCTGATATGGTTGAAAATTTCAATAAGGCTTATCACAGTGTACTTACACCGCTCTCGGTGGCAGGTCATAGGCCTTTTAATTACACAACTCAATCAATTAGTGAGGCCATGCAAGCAGCTTGGGCAAGCGACGGCTTAAATCTATCTAAGCGACTACATAAAAACGCTCATAAAGTGCGACGAGAGACGACGGCGGTTATCGCTAACTCTCTAAAGCGTGGTAAAAGCATTCATGAGATAGCTCGCTCTATATTCGAGGGCTATGGCAAGGGCGGCATTATTGATACCGATAAACTCCCTAAACATATTGAACGTCTTAGAGCGTTAAAGCCGCCGCAAGCGCTCAATGATGATGAATTAGCTCGATTTAAGCGAACCATTAGGCGCACAGAGCGGCTAGTACGGCAGAACACAACGCCAAGCCTACGAGCTGCCTATTCTGAATTAATTCAAGCGGTTGACGAGGGCAACGCTATAGACCTTTCTCGAGCTGTTACTGTGGCCGTGCAAGAAAAGGCACGATACAACGCCGAGCGAATTGCACGCACAGAAAATGCTAGGGCATACGCAGACGGTCAGATGAATAGATACGCTCACGATGATGATGTTGTAGCTCTGAAATGGACTTTATCCAGCAGACACCCTCGTTATGATATATGCGACTTTTACGCTAACGCCGATTTATACGGCTTAGGTAAAGGGATATATCCAAAGGATAAATTCCCTAAGCTACCTGCTCACCCTCATTGTATGTGTAGAATATCGCCTGTATTTGATTTTGAAGTCGATATTACTAAGGCGAAAGACAATACAAACGAGGGCGGAATGAGGTACATCAATTCGATTAGCAAGGATCATCAAGAAAAATTACTAGGTATTAGCGGTCGCAAAGATGTAACAGCGGGCAAAGCTAACTGGAAAGACCGCATAAGAGGCTGGAATGGTGAAACATTCGAGCCTAGAACACCAAAAGAAAATACATAATTTAGACCTGCAGGCCTATGAGAGTGAACTCATGGGCCTTTTATATTGCCATTGATTAGGAGGAGCCGAAAGGTGGCAGATTTCATGACGAAAAGGAGAAAGACTCATGACTTTAGCAGAATTGTACGCAGCACTTGAAAATCTCGATGGTGGCAAAGACCTCGTGGCAGGTTTTAAAGGAGAAATCTCTCGTATTAACGAGGTAGCCAAAGCCGACCGTCTCAAATTCGAGAAACAGATTACCGATTTAACGACAGCACGTGATGAGTTAAAGGGTAAGGTTGACGAATACGAGGCTCACAAAGGCGAAAAAAGCCCAGAAATCTTGGCTTTAGAGAAACAAATTAAAGGTCTTACAGATAAGTATGAGCAATCTGAGAAAGCTCGCCAAGCAGAGATCGAGAAACGTACTAATTCCGAAATCAGCGCTCAAACAATCGCAGCGCTCACAAAAGCTAATTGCACAGACGCCGAAACATTCAGCAAGCTCATTTCTGGGCAGATTTCCGTACAACAAGACGGCTCTTATGGCTGGACAAAAGACGACGGCACAATCGGCACTATTGAAGAATGCGCAACGGCATTTCTTGCTGACAAGCCTTACGCCGTTAAAACAGCTCAAAACGGCGGCAGCGGTGCAGGTGCAGGCAATGCGAATGACGGCAATAGTCAATTAGCTGAAATGTACAAAATCGCAGGCATTAAACCGCCTAGTGAGGGTTAATTTTTAATGATGAAATGAGGTAATAATCAATGGCAATTAATACTTTGCAAATGGCTCAAAATTTCCAAACAGTACTTGACCAACAAATGTTAGTTGGTGCTACATCTGGCTTTATGGAGGTCAACGCTGGCGATGTTAAATACAACGGCGGCGATACTGTTAAAATTCCTACTTTGTCTGTTGACGGCTTGGCTAACTATGATCGTGATAATGGATACAACCGAGGCGCTGTATCTTTGACTTACGAAGATTTCAAACTTACCAAAGACCGTGGCCGCAAATTCTCTCTTGACGCTATGGAGGTAGACGAAAGCAACTTCTTGGCAACAGGTACAAATGTTATGTCTACATTCCAAAAAGAGCAAGTTATCCCAGAAGTTGACGCTTATCGCTACTCTAAGATTGCTGCTTACGCTAAACAAGGCAACCGCAAAACAGACACTTTCACACCAGATGAAACAAACATTATCAAACAATTAAACAAAGAAATTGTAGAAATCGAGGACTTAGTAGGTGAAACAGGCGACTTAGTAATCGTTATGAATACTCGTGTTCAATCTGTATTGAATGGCGCAGCAGGTGCTAAAGGCATGCTCGATGTAGCTAACTTTGAACATGGCGCATATAATACTCGTGTTCGCACTTATAACGGCATTCCTATTATTGCTGTACCTAGTGCTCGCATGAAATCTCAATATGTATTCAATGACGGCAAAACTAGCGGCCAAGAAAAGGGCGGCTTTGCAGCTGACACAGCAGCGAAAGCTATCAACTGGATTATCATGAGCCGTAAAGCTGCGATTGCAGTATCTAAAACAGATACAATGCGTATTTTCGATCCAACAATCAACCAACAAGCGAACGCTTGGGGCATTGACTATCGTAAATTCCACGATGTATGGGTTCCTAAGAACCGCCTAGCGTCTTTGTGGGTAAACTTTGGCGCATAATTAGGGGGTAACTATGGGTAAATACAGAGTAATTCGTATGAATGAGGTTCGATACACGGACGATGAAAGCACTCTCGAGCTGTGGCTTGATGAGGGTTTTGTATTAGAGCCAGAATTTGAACCAGACACAGAACCGACAGACGGCGAGGGCGGTGTAGATGATGAAAACCCAGACACAGATCCGACAGACGGCGAGGGTAAGAAAGCTACAAAGTCCAGTAAAAAATAATCATGAACGCTCGAGAAGTGTTTGAAAAACGCTTACGGCAAGCAATCAAAGCCAGTGCTCGAGAGGTACAGGAAGAGGCACAACGAACTCATCGCTTTACCTCTCGCAGCGGCCAGCTTGAAAGGGCTATAGACGTGCGAATGATTGGCGATAAAACGGCAGAGGTATATATCGACAGTAACATCGCACCTTATGGGCCTTTCGTCCATGAGGGAACACGAGCGCATTATATTTTTCCAAAAGAAAAGCAGTCCTTGCGCTGGGTTCCTGCTGGCGGCAATGGTTTTGTCTTTGCTAAACGTGTATTTCATAGAGGTACACAGCCAGACCAATTCTTATATGAGGCTCTCGATAATAGCCGAGAGACTGTACGAGGGATATTCTCGCAAGCCGTCAATGTATCGCTTGGCGAAATAGCTCGTAATGTAGAGCTAGGGGCTAAGCGAACAGAGCTGCACATTAAACTGTAAGGGGTTTGATATATGCTATACGAATTTCAAAGCATGATATTCGATGATGAGCTACTAGGGCCTAATGTGCTAGAAAGCACTTTGAAGAAAGCTGAAAATTGGCTATATGTACTGGCTAAAAGGCTCGGCGTAAAAGAGAGCGATGTCATTCGCTCTTTTGTTGCAGATGAGCTCGTAACGCTCTATTGCTATCGAGAAACCTGCTCCAATAAAGCCGCCTCTTTAACTGGGCAATACAGTAGAAACGGCCAAGATGATGATTTCTACTCTAAGAAATTGAAATATATCAATGATAGAATTTCGGTTTTAGAGTCTCAAATCACAGCGGAACAGCTCACAGGGCGACCAGATAAGTATGTAGGGTATAGAAGTATCCCGCTATATCGAGGTGGCTAATATGTGGCTCGAATTATTGAATAAAATTAAATACGCAATCGAGAAAGCTGGGTTTGACGGACAAGTCAAGCTCGGCTTTTTAAATCCTCAAAATGCTGGTGTTGATACCCTCGGAATGGTAATGCTAGGACGAGGCGAGGCAACGCCTGCCGATGAGAATGTGCACAATATGCTCAAACAAGAGTTTTATATCGAGTGCTGGACTAAATCAGATAGTCATGAGTTCGATGTAGCTTATGAGCAGATTGCAGCTCTTGAAAGCAAGATAGAGGAAATCTTAATTGCTTTTAGAGAACAATGCGGCGCACTTAATGGGGAATATTGCGTATTGCAAGAAAGCGGCTATCAGATTATTGATATTCGCTGCACGAATAAAACAGACGATCACGACAGCATGAGGCCTTTTATCGGTACACAATACCGATTTGAGGCTAAAATGTACGATTTAAAAGAAAATCTAAATACTAAAGGGGGTATTTATTAATGGCAGAAACATTATACAAACCAGCGGCCGTGGATATGCCTACAGCAGGCAAAAACTACCTATTATATTTGAATGTAGGTACAAACGAAAAAGCAGGCGCTAAATGGCTATTGTTAGGCGGTCAACGCTCTGGCGACCTATCTCGTAAAGCCGACAGTATCGACGCAAGTCATAAAGGCTCTGGCGGCTGGAAATCTACAATTGCAGGCCTTAAAGAGTGGAGCTTTGCAATCGAAACACTCTTAATGCCTAAAGAAGAAAGCTTGAAACTCTTAGAAAAAGCATTCTTGGACGGCGACAATGTGCATATCAAATTTGAGTATCCAGATAAAACATTCTTCACTGGTATTGCCAGCGTTACAGAGCTTTCTATCTCTACCCCTCATGACGGCGTAGCTACTTACAAAGGCTCTTTGAATGGCGTAGGCCCATTATCCGAGTTGCAACCAGCACCAACATTATAAGGCTGATAGGTAGTCTTATATACCTGTACTATTCCTAAATTAGCGCTAAAATAGGGAGTTTTAATTATGAAAAAAGTGAATTGTGATTTTTTTAAAAATGGCGAATATCTAATGTTCAATATGCAGCGCCTCATGGAGTTTGAGGCCGCTGTAGGGCAACCGATTGGTGAGCTCTTACAAATGAGCATTTGGCCAATCAATAGCATTATCACAGGCTATGCAATCGGCATGAAACAGCACAAGCGAAACGCTCAACAATATTATGAATTGTTTGACGAATTGCTTGCTGATGAAACCAAAGACATGAGCTTATTGTCTTTGCAAGCACCACTTATGCAAGCGATCATTGCAAGCGGTGCTTTGGGTTCTAAAATGTACTATCAAATGTACCCAAACGAGCTCACGCCAGATGATAAGGTAGCTATCGAAAACGAGGCCGAACAAGCAAAAAACTAGAGGGGGGCCAAGTTGCCCCCTCTTTTTCTTTATGGGTTCGAAACGCCGAAGATATAGCATATAGCGTGTTAGAGCTAAAGCCGTGGGAATTTATGCGACTTCAACCTATGGAGTACAGAAAGCTAGTTAGAGGGTATGAGCGTAGGCAGAAACTACAGGATACAAACCGAGCTTTCTGGATAGCCAACATCATGAACACGCAGCTATCAGAGCCAATCGAACCGAAGAAATTTATTGATATTCTATATCCGCCTACAGAGGCCGAAAAACGGCAAGCAGAGGCGGACTTTATCCGTGAGTTTAGAGAGGCAGGGGGTGAGATATAGAAAATGGCAGATAGCAATATTAATGTTCGCATAAGCGCAGATAGTTCAGAGGCTACGGCAGCCGTCAATAAGGTGGCTAATACGATAAGCTCTGAACTACCCAAAAGCGTGGCGGCTGCTAGTGATAGGGTGGCCAAAGAGGCGGCTGGTATTCGTGCAGAGATAAAATCTATCGTATCTCAAATGAATAAGGGCTTGCAATTCGCTGGCGCTGTTACTGGCATAGGCCTAGTGGCTGACAAAATCAAAGATGTGGCAGTTGCTGCTACACAAACAGCCGACGAATTAACGAGCATTCGTTCTCGTATCAACTTAATCAATGACGGCTCACAAACTACAGCCGAGATCATGGACAAAATATATAGCGCAGCCAATCGCTCGAGAGGTAGCTATATAGACATGGCCGACAGTGTGGCAAAGCTCAATATGCTGGCAAAAGACGCTTTCAGCTCGAATGATGAGGCAATCGCCTTTGTGGAACAGTTGAATAAGCAATTTAAAATCTCTGGTGCTAGCGTGCAAGAGGCAAGCGCTGCGATGTACCAACTTACCCAAGCTATGGCAGCAGGTAAGTTACAAGGCGACGAGTTCCGTTCTATCATGGAAAATGCGCCGTTATTAGCTCAATCTATTGCCAATGAAATGGGGTTATCTGTTGGCCAATTAAAAGAAATGAGTTCGCAAGGCCTCATTACAGCCGACATAATCAAGAATGCACTGCTCGGCAGCGCAGAGGAAACAAACGAGAAATTCGCCGAAATTCCTATGACATTCGCCGAGGTAGGGCAATCTATTCAAAACCAATTAATACAAGCCTTTCAGCCTGTACTCGAACAGATTTCTACTATTCCACAAAGTGGTGAGTTCCAAGCATTAAGTGAGGGCGTAGGCGTGGCAATCAGAGGCATGGCAGTAGCGGCACAGGGCTCTATAGGCTTAATTAGTGCGGCGTTTGCAGGGTTACGGATAGCAATATCCACTATTTCGCAGACGGTAAGGAGCTTTGGCTCGTTATTTATTACGACTATGCCGAGAGTGTCGGCAGCCATATTGGCCGTGGTGGTAGCATTTACCACTTATAGGGCAGCAGTTGCCTTATGCAGTGCTCAAACGGCAGCCCTTACAGTCAAGGTTGTGGCCTATAGAGTGGCAGAGGTAGCCTCGGCTACAGCCACGAAAGTTCATGCGGCTGCTATGGTGGTATTAAGAGCTGCAATGGCAGGAACGGCAACAGTATCGGCGCTATTAACGGCTGTACTAGCTGGCGTAAGAGGTGCTTATATTGCTGTTCGTAGCGGTGCATTAGCAGCAGCGGCGGCGCAGAGGGTTGTTAATCTCGTAATGAAAGCCAACCCTGTAGGCCTGTTAATCTCTGTACTTGTAACATTAGTTACAGTATTTGCTACAGCGGCAGCGGCTGGCAACGGCTTTGGTAGCACGTTAAGCTCGGTATTCTCGACAATCGTTCATACTGCAGTTTGGGGCGTAAATAAGATTATCGACGCATTGAACTGGCTCATTGCTAAGCTCAATAGCGTAGGCGATAAAGTAGCTAAATTCTTTGGTGGCACATTCACAGCTATTGCACAGGTTGATACTATCAGCGCAGATACAGCGCAAGACATCGTAAATACTGCTGGCGATATGGCCTCGCAAGTATTTAACGGTCTATCTGGTGGCGGTGATACTGGCCTCGATGTAGGCGGCGGTGGTGGCGGAGATTACGACACTGGCGGCGGTAAAGGGAAAAAAGGCAAAGGTGGCGGCGGAAAAGGCAGCAAAGGCAAAGACCTCGAAAAAGAGGCTAAGCAAATTCACGAAAAAATCTTGCAATCATACCTTGAAATGTTAGGTAATAAGCAAGAGCTACTCGAATTAGAGTACAAGAAAGAGCTTGATGAGCTTGAAAAATCAAAGGCAGCTAATGCTAACTATCAAAAAGACCTCGAGTTATTGAACGCTGTATATGCCGAGAAACGCATTAAAGCTAAACAAGAGGAAATGACAAAGCTCAGAGAAATCGATAATAACATTCGTGATATGCGAAAGGATCTTGAGTTAAATCTAGCTGTTAAAGATAGTACAGGCCAAGCCTCGCCTATGGTGCAATTCACCAAAGAATACACCGACGCAATCGACGCTATAGGCGACAAATGGGATAAATACGCCGATGATTTCGTTCAAATGGATAAAATGCAACAACAGCATTTTATTGATACCTTGAAAGAGCGAGGTATTAAATTTGAAGAAGTCGAGGACGGACGTATCACATTTGAGCGCCAAAAGACTGAGGAATTGCTCGCAGTTCATCGAGATTATAGCGACAAATACCTAGAATTACAGCGCACAATGGCCGAGGAGAAATGGAACATTGATGAGGCGATGCGGACACAGGACTTTGAGGCGTTGCAATCGGCGCTTGACGCTGAATATGTAGCGACGCAGCAAAGCTACGAACTACGCAAGGAGCTATTAAATGAGTACCAGCAGGCTGTAATGGATAGCCACTGGAACGGACAAGAGGCTATTTGGGAGAGTGCAAGCGCTGGCATCGATAAATTACAAGAGGGCATTTCTGGACTCTTGCAAGGAACAATGAGCATAACGCAGGCTTTCCAAAATATGGGTAAAGCTATCCTTAAAACCATTAGTGATAGCGTGGCTCAATGGATCGCAGCGCAAGTAAAGCAAGCTGTGCTCGGTAAAATGCTACAGTCTCAACAAACAGCGACAAGCGTAGCAGCAGCACAAGCCCAATTACCTGCTTGGAGTTCACTCGCTCAACAAGTATCTATGGCGACATTCGGCGCTAGTGCGGCGGCTGGTTTAGCTGCATGGAGTAGCAGCACAGCGGCAGGCGTGGCGCAAGCTACGGCACTCGGTGCAGTTGGCAACTTTGGCGGCAGCTTTGGAGCTGCATTCAACGCTAACAGTATGCCAAAACTCGCAGAGGGCGGCCTTGCTTATGGTGCTACGTTCGCACAAATCGGCGAGGGCAAGTATGACGAGGCTGTATTGCCTTTGTCTGATACAGTATTCGACCGATTGGGCGAGGGCATAAATCGCTCTAATGGTGGTATGGGCGCAGGTGGCGGCATTACGCTCAACGTGAGCGCTATCGACGCCGAAAGCTTTGGCTCATTCCTTGAAACACGAGGCGGTCAAGCATTAAGACAGTTCTTAGTTAATCAAGACCGTGAATTTGTTGGCACGGCTGGAACGTGGTAGTTATGGCTGAATATTTAAAGTTTCCTAGTATCATCTCGCTGGCGTGGAAATCACAAAAGGCGCAGAAATGGGATACAAAGACCAAGACCTCTGGTTCTGGTAAGGTTCGCACCATGACAAACTGGAAATATCCTCAATACACCATTTCCACAGAGTTTGAAGTGCTAACACCTGCACAATACAAGGAACTCATGGGCTTTTATTCTAAGACTAAAGGCGGTACAGTTCCCTTTTTGTGGTTAGATCCAGAGGATAACGCCGAGAAAGGCATTCAACTCGGTACTGGCGCTATGGGTTCATGGCAAGCCGTGCGAAAGTTCGGTGATTTCCTAGAGCCTGTATATCATATCGAAAATCTTACATTATATGCTGACGGCTCACCTATTCGAGCTGTTAGCGATAAAGGCGTGATTAAGCTCGCAACAGGGCAGACAGTAGCGCCTAATGCGGTAATTACCGCCGATTATACCTATTATTGGCTGGTAAGGTTTAGCGGTGATATGACAGCCGAGTATATTTTTACAAATGTTTATAAATCAAAGTCATTCAAATTAGTATCAACTCGATAGGGGGCACATTTATGAAAGAGATAAACGAGGTACTACGCAATCACCTCAACAATGATAAATATTTCATGAGCTGCGACCTTTACGAGTTGCGCTTGCGTAGTGGTGTATCTTACTACTGGGCTGACGCAGACGCCGACGTATCCTACAATGGCCAAATATATAAGTCAGACGGCCCTATTATCGTAAGGGATAAGATAGCCACTAACAGCACTGTAAGCGTTGATAAAATGACGGTTAGCATATCCACGAATGAGCAAGATAAAATAGGCGGCGTGCCTATTATGGCTGTAGCTCACAATGGAGGCTTTGACGGCGCTCAAATGACGCTCAAAAGAGCGTTTTTTGATGATAACTATACTATTATCGGCGCTGTAGGCTTATTCACTGGCTTATGTGAGGTTAGCCAAGGCGGCGGCCTCACCTTAAAGCTCAATGTTAAATCAATCGTGCAAAAGCTCAATATTGAATACCCAAATCGGCGGTATTATCCACAATGCCCTTTTAGTGTGTATTCAAAAGAGTGCGGCGTTGATATAACAAAATTTAGAAAAAGCGGCAAGGTTACAGCCTTAGGCTCTGGCCCTAATTCCGTAAGAATTGATATACCATTCACAAATGGTTATTACACGGCTGGCGGTATAGATTGGATCACTGGCCCATTGGCAGGGCAATCAACACAGATATTACAAAGCGTTGACGGCGTAATTCTGTATATGAGCGCTCTTGAAGTAAGCCCAAGAGTTGGCGACCAATTCTATATTTACGCAGGCTGCAATAAGACACCTACGGAATGCAAGAATAAATTCAATAACTGGAACAGAAACAGGGCGACGCCTTACGTACCACTAAAGGAGAGCATACGATGAATACTTTAACTACAGGCGAAAGGATAGCCAATGCTGCGATTGAGTGGCTAGGCACACCATACGCCAATAATTCAATGGTAAAAGGTGCTGGCGTCGATTGCTCTTATTTGTTAGTGGCTGCGGTGGTTGATAGTGGCCTTATGAAAGCCGATAGACTACAAATAGAAAACTACTCAAACGAGTGGCATTTGCACCATTCTGAGGAGAAATACCTCAAATACGTGCAACAAGTCGCCGATGAAGTGAAAGAGGGCTCTCCGCTTGAAATTGGCGATTTTTTGCTATATCAATATGGCCGATGTATTTCGCACGGCGCTATATATATCGGTAAAGGGCTTGTAATTCATGCTTTCGTTGATTATGGCGTGATTATATCCAAGCTCGATGATGTAATTTTCTATGATAAGAAAGGCCGCTCACGTTTGAGGGCTGTGTATAGATTTAGAGAGGAGCGTGAATAATGGGCTTTTTATTTAGAGGCAAAAGTACAACTAGCCGAGCCGATATGATCGCAGATTTTCAAATCAATACAGCTTCATATGGTGAGGTAGTTCCAGAGATATTGGGTACTACTCGAGTGAGCGGTAACATCATTGATTATGAAGATTTCACGGCTCATGAGCATAAAACCACTACCAGAACTGGTAAGGGCGGCGGCTCAAAGCATACAAATATTACCTATACCTATACAGTAGCTGCAGCTATCGCTCTATGTGAGGGGCCTATCGCTGGTATTGGTAAGGTGTGGCGTGATAAAGAAATATATCAATATCCTAACGAAAAAATCGAGCTAACCTTATTTAATGGTGAGGCGGCTCAAACGCCGTGGCCGTATATGCTCTCTAAACACCCAGATAAAGCGCTACCATATAGCGGACTAGCTTATATGGCTGGTGTAGTAGACCTCGGCGAGCGTGGCAGCTTACCTCAATATAATTTCGAGGTATATGGCAAGCTAAGAGATACAGGCGACGGCGTGGACGTCAACCCAGCTGATTATATCGAGCATGTACTGCAATCAGTTGGAGCAGATGTGCAAATTGAGGGTATTGAAAACTTTAGAGCTTACTGCAAGGCGGCTGATATATTAATCAGCACACCGCCAGAGCAAAAGAGTGCTAAAGCTCAAAGTATCGTCAACGATATAGCCGAGATCACAAATAGCCTTGTATTCTGGAGTACAGACCGCCTCAAAATCGTACCTTTAGCCGATAAGCCTATCGGCACATGGACACCTGCGAACCAAATTCAATACGACCTCACGGCAGATGATTTTATCGCAGGCACAGACGGCCAACTTATTTTATATAAGCGTAAAGATACGAGCGAGGCCTATAATGAGGCTACAGTAGAGTTCATTAATCGTGCCAATGGCTACGAGAAAGAAACAGTATCCTTTGAGGTAGTGGCAGACGTACAAAGAAACGGCTTAAAACCTGCCTCAAAGAAAACTGCTCACTACTTATATACAAAGGCTAGGGCTCAATACTACGCTGAACAGCTCGCTATGAAACGCTTGTATGCTAAAACTCAATACACGTTTAGGCTTGATTGGGCGTTTTGTACTCTTGAGGTAGGCGATTTAGTAACGCTCACCGATGAGGCATGCCAACTCAATAAGCAAATCGTAGTTATTACAGCAGTAAATGAGGCAGCCGACGGCCAGCTCGAATTTACAGCCGAGGGCAAGCCTGCTGGTACTTATGCACCTGCTCGCTACGATGTTCATGAAAATGAGCGGCCTTTCATTGACTACAACCAAGCAGCGCCGAGCGTCAACGATGTGGCAATCTTCCAAACAGTTGGCGATGTAGGCGGCAATCAAGCATTTATAGGCGTCAATGCGCCGAGTGGTTGGGGCGGTTGCTCTGTATGGCTATCTGATAATGGCGAGAACTACAGCCGCATAGGATCCATTACACAACAAGCTCGCATGGGCCGCACTCGATTGTCATTCAATGAAACAGCGAACGCCTGCGAGGTTACTCTTAATCAAGGTATACTCAAAGGCGGCACACATATTGACGCCGAGCGAGCGAATACGCTTTGCTGGGTGAATGGTGAGGCGTTGAGTTATGAGGGCGCAGAAATGCACCAAGATAACTGGTATACATTAAGCGGCCTAGTGCGTGGACAATATGGCACTAATGCAATTAGTCATAATGCTGGCGAGCGGTTTATTCGTGTAGATGAGGCTTTATTTAGACACCCTTACCGCAAAGAGGATATAGGGAAAACAATATACCTCAAATTCACATCAATGAATATCTTCGGTACGAACGAGCAAGGACTCGACGAAGTACAGGCTTATCCGTACACTTTGACGCCTTATTTCATACCAGAGGTTACAGACCTCACTCTATATACGAAATACTACGAGATCACTAATCGAGTTAAGTCGTTTGATGTGGTGGCAGAGTTTAATGTACCTCACATCAACAGCCTTGATACAGTCGAAGTATGGTATAGAGAGCCTAACGGTCAATGGAAATATGGCGGCGCAGGTGAGGGGCAAGTCATTATAAGCGGCTGTGAATTAGGCCATACATACGAGGTTAAGGCTGTAGTTAAAGACACACACGGAAACACCTCACAGGGTGTATCTAAGAGTATTACTGTAGAGCTAAAGAGTGAAATTCCGAACAAACCTCTAGGCTTTTCGATTTCATTCAGCGATATGGCGCATTTTAACTGGTTAGAGGTTAGAAATGCCGATGTAGATTATTACGAGCTACGGCTTGACTTAAACGCAGGGCAAAATAACGGCTTAATCGGCCGTAGTAATAACACTACATACAGCGGAACGCTACAAAATCGGACTGGTAAAGTCTATTTGTACGCTCACAACCCAGCTAAAGGCTATGGCGCACCTGCTGAATTGACTTACAACGTGCCGCAACCTAAACAGCCGACCAATCTCAAAGTAACAGCCAATATCAATGGTATAGGCGTTACGTTTGAGGCTATTCCAGCGAACTGTAAGGGCGCTAATGTGTATGTTGATAGTAAAGTATATTTCACTACTACAAACGCTCTAAACATTCCTTTAGATGCTGGTGTGTACAACGTAAAAGTGGCTTACGTCGATATATTCGGCGAGGGCCCTACTACAGAGGCTGTGAGCGTGGCAGTTAAAGCTAAAATTGATAAAGAGCTACTCGACATGGAAAGCCTCGGCATATCCGATATGGATAAGGCGATTAAGGCTTTAAATGATGAAGTCGGCACAGTCAAGACTAGCGTTAATGGGTTTGAAAACAAACTCATCGACCAAGCGAGTGCATTCCAACGATCTTTGAGTGATTTAAACAAGCATGTAAGCTCTCAAATCACTCAAATATCCGAGGGCATTGAGCTTAAAGTAACAAATGCACTAGGCAAGCTCGACGGCAAAGAGCTCATAAGCCGTATTAACTTAACCCCAGCAGGCACTAAGATTGACGGCAAGCTATTGCACGTTACTGGACAAACTTTATTTGATAAAAATATTATCGCTAAAGGCATGATACAAGCTGGCGCAGTTACAGCCGATAATATCCACGTTGACAACCTAGCAGCTATATCAATCAATACAGGCAACCTAACAGGCGGCTCTATTACAGGGGGAACATTCAAAAATAGTACTGGTACATTTGAGATAGATCGCGACGGCAATATTAAGGGTGCTAACATCATAGGCTCACGCATTGACGCCGCCTCAATATTCCAATCTGGCTACAAGATTAAGAATATTGACGTTCAAGTGTATAAGGTTAAGCATGGCGATTGGTGCCCTATTCCAAATGGGTTTACAGAGGAGCAATGTACATTTGTACCAGTCGGATATATACAGACTGAAAGTTATTGTAATTCCAGTAATAGCGGTAGGCCTTATATTCCGCAACCTACAGATGATGGTATCAGAAAAGCTCTTGAACGTATCTCTATGGATAAATTTAATCAGCAAAAAGCTCGTTGGGTTGGTAGTTGCGATATATATTTTAGAACCAACCGCACGCACAAAGTAAATATCGGTATTAAAGGCAAGCGCAAAGCGATTGCTGAGAGTCGCTATTTAGATATGGCTACATCTGGTAGCGACGGCAGCGTGCAAGGTTTTAAAGACGTGGAAACATATTCATATGGCGAGCTGTTTGTGCTTGTAATTGCTAAACAATAATAGGGGGTGAATTATGGTAAAACACGATTTCACTATCCATGCTGGACACGATTTCAATGTTTCGTATGTAGTTCCAGAGGGTAGCGATAGAGTACTAACAGGGTTTACAGGTGTATGTAAAATTAGAAAGCGAGCAGATGAGGGCATTATCTTCGAACTAGCTGCAGAGGTCGGCGAGAAATATGTTACATTCTCATTGAGTGGGGCTACATCGGTGGCCAAGAAAGTAAGCGGCAAAGATTTTGTATATGACGCTTTTATTTACAACGATAGCGAGCATATTAAGCTAGGATACGGCAAAATCTTATTTATTCAAGATATTTCAATGCACGACTAAAGAGAGGTAAAAATCATGGCAGATAATTCTTTAACAATTAAATTCGATGTTCCTACGACTCTGGATTTGCTCGAGGGTTTAAGAGGCCCTAAAGGGGAAAAGGGCGAGGACGGCCAACGTGGTGAGCGAGGCGAACAAGGGGAGCAAGGCCCAAGAGGGTATAAAGGCGAGGCAGGCAGCGCAGAAAAATCAGCTCAATTCTTAAAAGAGCATAATATCTGGCTTGAAGATACGAACGTAGATACAGTGCTTATGAAACTTATTGAGCTTTCTGGTTGTCATAATAATTTCACGCCTAAATCTCTCGACTTTATCCAACCAAAAGAGGGGGCTACTTATATTGACTTTACAGGTGAACCTCATTACAAACTAGCTATCAATAATGGAGAAAAACGAGAATTCCAGTCAGACAATATGCGAGTGGCTATTGATGAAAGCATGAAAGGCAACGTAAGAGTTGATTACTACGACTTAATGGATCGCTTAGTTACAACTCACGTCATTGAATTGGTTAAACCTACCGTACAAGGGCCAGACCTTGGCGAATTTGTAAGAGATGTTCAGTTGAATTCAGATTCAACAGATTACGAATTAAGCGGCATAGGGAAAGTATATGCCAAAGGCGTGCAATTAATCCCTACTAAATTCGCCGCTCCGTACGCTAGAGAACTATCTAGTTTATTGAGTGATATGGTAGGACAAGCTACAACAAATACATTTGTTAATATTGTTGAGGTCGATTTTACCAAAGTATCTAATATCGACAAAACAAAGGGTGTTATCCTTGATAATGTTGATTTAACTAGGTTCAAAGCCAAAGAGATTATCACGTTAAAAGTCAATAAATCACAGGTTATGACACAGGGAGCGGGGCCATTCAATCCAGATACTATCGGACAATCTGACACTATCACATTAACAAACTCGAGCATTCGTCAGCATAAAGTACAAATCAACAATTCGGAACTTACCGAATTGGAAGCGGATAAAAAATACACTTATAACTTCTCTACTGACACAATCAATAAAGTTGATTAATTATTAATGATGTAAGGGGTATTTAATGCAAGAATTAACAAATTTTATGAGTGAGGCATGGCGAACTCTTACAGAGTCTTTTGCCATGAAAGCCTTACTCGCAGTAATGGCAGAGGTCGGCATATATATGCTAGGGCTTAAACACGTGCAAGTGTTAGGGATATTCATTATACTGGTGTTCCTAGACCTTATCACTAAATGGGCCTCTATTAGCTATCAAATGTTACTAGACTTAGGGGCAAGCCCAGATAACATAAGCGGCTCCGACAAATATTTAGCCATTCCTGCCGCTTGGGGTAAGGGCTTAATCAGTTCTAAGCATATGCGAAAGCCTTTTGTTACAAAGGTGCTCACATACTGCCTAGCAACTGCTGCAGCATGGTGCTTTGACTTCATGGCTGGACAATATGCTTTTGCGGTAAATCTGGTATGGCTATATCTTGGCTCGGTTGAGTTTTTGAGCATACTCGAGAATATGAGAGACGGCGGCAACAGCACAGTAACAGGGCTATTGGATATAGTACACAATAAAATTGATATGATTCTAAAAAAATAATTAGTCATTGGCTGCATTCGTAAAGGGTGCAGCCTTTTATAATTGGGGGGTAAAAACTATGAAAATTGGCGAATATTTCGACGATTACGAATTTGCTTGTCATTGTGAACGTCATGCGGTTGATGAAAACGGCCATAATGTGCTGGATCATATCATCGACAAGCGACTTGTAGACGTATTAGACAAAATTCGTGAACGCTTGGGCGTTCCTATTACCGTTAATAGTGGCTATCGTTGCCCAGAGCATAATGCTGAGGTTGGCGGCGTGCCTAATTCCTATCATACGCAAGGCGTGGCGGCTGATATTACCTATGACGGCATTGATGTTGACTACCTTGCACAGATTGCCGAGGAATGCGGCGCCGACGGCATTGGTAAGTACTATTATCAAGACTTCGTTCATGTTGATGTGCGAGGATATGAGGCTCGCTGGAGCGATATGGACTAAATGGGGGTTATCATGTATGAAAAAATTAAGACATACCTCGAAACGCTTAAATCTAAAGTTACTATTAAGCGGCTTATTGTTGGTGCTTTGTGTGTGCTTTTCTTCTATGGCATTGGCCAACTCGCAAGCGGATATTTCGCAGCCAGAGCCAACTATCACCGTGCCATTGAGCGATTGGAACAAACTCAAAGGGCACTTGATGAAAGCCGACGCCTCAATCGAGAACTCAACAAAATCATTGAAACAAGCCGACAGCTTAACCATGACGCAGGAGAGCGAATTAACAGAATTGAAGGCTATCAACAGCGAGAGAACGCAAGCATTGAGCGAATTGAAAGCAATCAACGAGAAACAGGGGCAAGAGTTAGCGAAAGCCTCGAACAAAATAACAGAGCAAGAAGAGAGATTAAATCAAGCCTCGAGCTCATTAGACGAATTGAGGAACGAAATCAAGAACAATAGACGAACAGAGCAACGCTTGCGGCGTCAACGTGATACATGGGCCGCTGGTGGTGTGATTGGTTTTCTAATTGGCGCAGCTGGCGCTATTCGATGAAATCGAGGTGATCCGATTATCTCCCTACTATGTGAGGGTGGACATATAGCTTTGATTTTTGATAATTGGTAAATAAAATAGGCCTACTACACTAAATATATACATTTAATGTAGTGGGCCTTTATTTTTTTGCAAAAATTTAAAAAAAGTACTTGCATTCTATTTGATTATATGTTATTATATAATCAAAGGTAAGGGAATTGCACTTACTGAATGATAAAACGAAAGGACATCACACACCATGAAAATTTTAATGACAGAAGATTTCACAGCAACATTACAAGATAATCAAAAGGATTTCTTGAAACTCATGTTTGACGGAGCATTAAGCGCAGCTCATTCAGCAGCTGCACAATATCGAGCATATCGAGATGAATTTGATAAGCTTGATTTTGTGGCTAACATGAAAGCAGCGTTTAATTATCAAAATCTTGGTGGTTTTGAGTCAAATCCGTTACTTGATGATTTAACCGACATGTACTCAAACATCATGAATGCAGCGGCTGATAGATAATAATATATGGCCCCTATTATAGGGGCCAACAAAATAGTTATTTATATATTTAAGAGGTGTTATTATGAGTAGTAAAAATCAATGGGGCGGCGCTCGTAAAGGAGCTGGGGCGCCTGTTACAGTAGGCGAAGAGGGGCGCCGTAAACCTAGAGCCATACAAATGAATAACGATGAATACGCAGCACTCAAAGCAGCAGCCGAAAAAGCAGGAATGAGCATATCAGAGTATGCTCGCAAAAAAATTTTTGAAAATCTATAAAATTTTGCTTGCTTTCTATTTGATTATATGATATTATATAATCAAAGATAAGACATAGTAGTAACGAAAGGGGATTACAATCATGTTAGAAATTATCAACCAATGCGCACCAGCAAAAAAACACCTTGCAACAGTAGAAACACCTTACGAGGCACTATCTTATATCGTTGATTTGTCAGCCAACACAATGGACGTAGACACAATTATAAATGATCCACAAAGTGGCTTGATTGAAGATATGCCAGAACTCATCGAGAAAGTAAAAAGCGGTCTTGAAATATTGATGAGTGCTGACGGTGAATATGCTGTATTTAATCCAAATGAATTAACAGTCGATACGGTCAATACATTACTATACGATGTGCGAATGAGAGATTATAAGGTTATCGAGGTAGAATAAGCATTATTGGGTAAAGCGAACCACCTATATAAAAGTGGTTCGCTTTATGGTATGAATTGCCCACCATTATGTTGATATCTACCGTCCTTGAGATTTCAAGGGCGGTTATTTTTATATGTAACTCATTTTGAGGCAACATAATAGAGATTATTTCAGAATAGTATTGTGTCTATAGATATATAAACGAGAACAAATAAGTAAGAAAATAATCAAGAATTAGTAATTAAGAATAGTAGAGGAAGTTATGGAACCTAGACCTATGATGGATCGCCTAGAAGCGGTATTCTCAATCGTACCAAAGGCGCGAGCCATTGCCGATATCGGCACCGATCACGGCTATTTAGCGGTAGAGCTTATCAATCGTCAACGTGCTGAATACGTCATTGCCGGGGATGTGCATAAGGGTCCGTTAGAGTCTGCAAGAGCATATGTTGAGTCTTGTGGATTAGCCTCTAAAGTAGATTGTCGCTTAGGGGACGGACTTAAAGTGACCAAGCAGGGCGAGTTGAATGGTGCCATCTGTTGCGGTATGGGTGGCTTCTTAATGCGAGATATTATAGATGCAGGTCCAGAACTATTAGAGTTCTATGTGTTGCAACCACAGAATGGGCAAAAAGAATTACGTCAATACATGGTTCAAAAGGGATATGTTATCGTTCTAGAAATCATCGTAGAAGATGCAGGTAAGCTCTATACAGCGTTTTTAGCAGTACGCAATGATTGTGTAGAAGCTTAT
>OGTN01000170.1_pt1 | contig 37113 bp, 50 predicted proteins | sample 1574591 | NCBI WGS metagenome assembly OGTN01 (sample SAMN03295830, study PRJEB24534) | human gut metagenome | isolation source: fecal sample 5 from infant 4 | host: Homo sapiens | place: USA: Pittsburgh, PA | collected 2014-07
CCTATAAACGAGACACTTTTTTTCAAAGTGTCCTGTTCATAGGTACCATTTTAATTTTCACTGTTTAGTGATACTATTTTTTTCTATCATATGTCCACATAATAATATTTAAATGTTACACTAATTTTAATATTTACTTTTTATTAATTATAATATATAATTTTCACTGAAAATATCAATTTTTGTGTCCACATTGCTAAAAAGAGTAGCTTATTCATATACTAAGCTACTCTTTTTGCATTGAAAAGCAGTAGTAAGATTAACTTTACTACTGCAATAACCATATTACTTTTACTGTATTATATATAGCAATTTATTCATAAAAAATAAACGTATCATTATGCATCTAAATTATCATATCTATACTATTGTTTCTATTGTTGTTTCTATTGCTGTTTCTAACGGAACTAAAACAGGATATTCATGTATAATATCATTATATAAATCTCCGTCATAATTAACATACTCTAATGTTACACACACACAGAACTTTAACTTATTTATGCCTTCAGATTCTCTTGGTATACAATGCATAATAATAAATGGCTTGTCTAATGAAGAGACTCTTTTTGACTTACTCTTTCTAACTAATGTATCCCACTGCAGGTTTTCTCTTCTTTCTATTTCAGTAAGATACACTGGAGAATCACTTACCGGAAATGCACTTTGTTGATATCCATTTTCAATCAATTCATCTCCTATCTTATAATCATTTTCAATATCTATCGTCCTTGCTTTCTCTCCCGGTTTCGTAAATTTGTATTTATTACTATTAGGATAGAATGTATCTTCTATACAACTTGAAGTATAACCATCTGGATCTAATCCATTAACATCAGTTAGAGCTGCTATTGTCCAATCTATTTTTACTGTTCCGTTATTCCCTTTAATTGCATCTGGCAATGGCATTTGTAATTTTACATACTTCTTCTCTGAAATTTCTCCTGTATATATTATTGTTACTTTATTACTCGAACAAGTCATTAACTCATCAATATTATCAGGAACTATGCCATGCCCTTCTTCCTTTGCATCCAAACAATTACCATCAGCATTATGAATTAGTAAACACCTAGCAATTAATGTTGAGACTTCATTTGATAGACTAAAGAGTTCCCCTAATTTGCCCGCAACTACTGGTGATGCAAAACTTGTTCCACAAATATAACTTCTTGCTCCATCAACTGTACTTATTGCATGAAAGGGGTTTCTAGAATCTCCTCCAAAAGCTAATATATCTGGTTTTACTTTTGCACCTTCTCTTCCCAATCCTATGCAACTATATTCAGCTCTATATTTTTTACCATTATAATGACTATATGCTCCTACTCCTATACCATTAACTAAATCTGCTGGTGCTTGTATTCTATTAAATGGTTCCTCTAACATACCATCATTACCTACAGCAACACAAAATATAACGCCTTTATTGTACGCTAAACGATCTAATACATATGTGAATCTATTAATTTCATCATCCCATATCGGTCCTGATGGTCCAAAAGATATGTTATAAACTTTAATATCATCTCTAGTATCTACTACATTAACTATATTATCTATTATCTTATATAAATTAACTTCTGGTAAAACCCTAAAGCTCTCAACAGTTACTTTGGGTGATGCTATACTATCATTAGCTGAATAGCAGTTTAGCTCACCATATAATACAGCTCCACACACTGCTGTACCATGATTTATTCCTGAATCTTCTCCTGGTAATGTTGATATATCATAAGCCTTCACGAAAGGTTTAAGTAATGAATTATCTAAACATACTCCACCATCAAAAACACCTATTTTTATATCATTATTAACGTTTATATTTTTTAATTTTGGTGCATCAGCAGTTGTCCCCCTGATAGCCTCTGGTAAAGTTATATTTCTCATAGGATGTACAGTTCTCAAAAAGTTATACTTAACTAACCCCGGTAAATTCACCTTATTAATTTTAGCTAATATAAAAGTTGGTCCATCATCATATTTTCTTATCTCACATTTTTCACCAACTATTTCTTGAATCTTTTTTATAGCTAATTCATAATCTTTTTTTAGTGGATGTAGTACTATTTCAACTTCTATATCATTATCTTCTTCTTTAATTCCAAATATTTTCTCATTATTATCTAGTAATTCTATATCTTTCAGCATACGTAATCCGTTTTCTGCCTTATTTGATAACAAATCACTTTCTAATATATTTTCAAAAGCCTCTATTCCTCTTATTGAAGTTCTAAAAAAGTAAAGTTTATTCTCGACAATATTCTCATTTCCATTTACATCTTTACTTATAGACTTTATTTTTCTAGCTCCTACCAAATTCATATTATTATCTTTTTCTAAAAAATCAGGACGATAACTCTTAGCTAAAAACCCTTCTTCCATCCTAGCGCATACAACTATTTCATTTGGTAAGAATTCATTTCTATTATTTTTTATAACCGCTTTTATCTGACTTAATGATGATTGAATTTTTGATTTAGCTTCATTGTAAGTATGTGGAAGTTCCTTATCTCCAAATCCTTGTTTTTTCAATATAGGTACAATTAACCTCTCGCCCTTCATCAATATTGGTCTTTTATCCATATTTATTCCTCCTAATTATTTTTTAAATATCTATAGATAGAGCTTGATGGTATACCTGTTAATTCAGATATATCATCTACTTTCATTTTGGGTAATGATGTTTTTATCATTCTGCATAATTTGCATTTATCTATTTTCTTATCTCTATATATATTTTCTATTAAAGGCTTTAAAGAATTTGATTCTATTATATTTCCATAAAGAACATAGTTTTTTTTTATATTAGTACAATATCTGACTATTTCTGCAGCATTAATATCTTCAGTTAAATACGACATTAATTCAATAAATGTATTATTTATATATTCAACTCCTGATAATTCACGCTTAATTATTAGTTGTCTTATTTCTAAATTCGGCATTGGTAAATTAATTTTTAAATCAAACCTTCTCCAAATAGCTTTATCCAATAATTCTGGATGATTTGTTGCTGCTATAACTATACCATTTATTGGCCATTGTTCTAACTCTTTTAATAACACATTTACTATTCTCTTTAATTCACCAACATCTTTATCGTCATCTCTCTTTTTAGCTATAGAATCAAACTCATCTAAAAATAATACTCCATTATTTTTTTTTGCATAATCTAATACTGATTTAATATTGCTACCAGTTTCCCCTAGCAAACTTGATACGACTGTTGCTAAATTTAAATTAATTAATGGTTTATCTAATTTATATGCTAACCATTTTGCCGAATAAGTCTTTCCTACTCCTGGCTCTCCATATAATAAAATAGTATTTGATGCTTTTACTCCATATTTCATTAAATCTTCTTTTTTTTCTTGTTCTAATAAAAATCGAGTGTATTCATTCTGAATTCTTTCATCTAAAATTGGTTCATCGATTTCATCTACTTCCTCAATTGTAACTAAATTTTCATTATTTTTTTTAGTAGTAGGTAAATCATTCATCCCTATTGATCTATAAGCTGAAGTTCCTAAATCCCTATAACATATTATATTGTTTATCTCGTCTGAAATCTTAGGATTCTTTTTTTTCATTCTATTTGCTATAGATATGGATATAACTTCAAAAGCTCTTTTATCATCTTCAAATCCAGCTCTTATAAGTTTTGGTATCATACTTTCTATATCCACTTTATCACTTTCCTTCCTCATATCAAAATATGATAATATTAATCCTACCATTAATACGATATTTTTTCAATGTTTTTATCACTAATTATATTTTTATATTTTTTGATAATTCAATTTCAATATCATTTAATAACACTTTTAGACAAAAAAAAGCAGCACATAAGAACTTAATCTTACATGCTGACTTTACTGGTTTATATCATATTAAATTTTAGTAGCAACTCCATCTGAATCAAATCTATATCCATAAGCTACAGTATTGCATGCCATGGTTCCATTAGAATATAGTAAATAATCTTTACCGTAATCCTTTATCCACCCTGTCTGCATAGCTCCTGAATTATCAAAATAGTACCAGTTATTATCTATCTTCTGCCAACCTACTTGCATTGCTCCATCTTCATTAAAATAATACCATTTGTTATTAGTTAATACCCACCCAATTTTCATGGTTCCATCATTACTATCACCTAAGTAATACCAATTCCCTCCACAGCTATATTGCCATGAATAAAGCATATAGCCTTGAGCGTTGAATAAGTACCACTTATTATCTATCTTCTCCCAACCATCTTTTGTATAGCTTCCATCTGTATGCTTATACCACCAGCCAGTATTATCAAGTATCCATTCACCTTTTTTAGTACAAACAACTTCTCCTGTTAACCCTGATACTATTTCTGTAGCAATAACTTCTGGTCCAAGTGTGTTATATAAATCTACATCTGAACTATCTACAAAGCATATTTCTACAAGCATAGCTGTTGCCTTTGGCCTTTTAACCATAGCTAAATTTGAGCCATCTTTTATTCCTCTGTTTCTAAATCCTAAGTTCGCAATATTATTTAATACAGCTCTTGCCTGTGGTACTTCTTTAGCACCATATGTAAATACTTCTGTTCCAATTCCACCCCCTGCATTAGCATGTATACTTACGCACATATCTGCATTGTAGTAATCTGCTTTACTATAACGTTGATATAAGCTATCTTGAACGCTAGTGGCACTATCTGGCCTTAATTCAATAACACTATGTCCTAATGCTTTTAATTTGCTTATAACAAGACTTCCTACAGAATTAATTATTGTTTCTTCTGCAATATTTCCTACTGCTCCACGATCTTTACCTACTCCATGTCCTAAATCTATTCCAAATTTCATATAATATAACACTTCCTTATTAAATTTACATTACATAATGTGAAAGAGTAACCTAACTGGCTACTCTTTAATTAATCGTTTTTGCTTAACTGCTTAGCTGTCTGGTTAATTCCTACAGATATCCCCCAACAGCATATCCCCTGTAATATACCATTAACAATTACATCTAAAGCTACTTTATATTGAGCGTTTATTATACTTAGTAACACAGCAAAAGTAATTCCAAAAAGCATAAGAATTATAGTAATATACTTATCTGGTACACTATTTAAATTCTTAAGAAATACTCCTACAACATAAATACATGCAATTAAAATTGCTAAGTGACTTGGCACATACTCCATTAAATTCATTTCCATTTTACATTCCTCCATTATTTAAAAATATTATTTTGAACTGCATAAAAAAAGAAGCTTATAAAAGCTCCTATCATAGCAGTTGTGAACCACTTCATCATACTTGTTAAAGATTTTAAATTATCACACAAATTTTTAATTTCTGTTTTAAGTTCTGCACCTTCTCTTTCTAATTTATCTAATCTTTTTGAATGATCATTAAGTCTTATATTATGTGTATCAAGTTCATGTCTAACTAGTTCTTCATTCATATGTCACCTTCCTTTTCATATTTCCAAACGATTGGATATTTTAATTTAAAAATAGGCAATAAAAAAAGACCTATTAAAAGTCCTAAATTACTGCTTTGCTTATTTAATTTTCATAAGTACTCTCTATAAATAACATTAAATCTTTATATTCTTCATCACTTAATTTTTTCTTATTATAAAAATTTTCAGTATATCCTAATGCTTTTTCCTTGCTTATATATTTAGCTTCAACTAAATCATAAATGTAATCATAAATCCAATTATCTGTTTTCATTATAAATCATTCTCCATATCTAATAAACTTTGTTTAATTTTTAGCTGTTCTTTTTCAAGCTCTTCTAATCTCTTCTTTGCTAATTTAACTTCTTCTGTATCATCAAGTATGACTTCATTATTTTCTACTCTTATAGGTTGTCTATCGTTTGGCACATCAGAAATTATATATTTAAAAACTTCATTTTCTTCTACTGGTGTTTTAGTAAATAAAATATTACCACTGGAATCGTATATTATTAGTGTTTTCATATTATTGTAACTCCTTATTTTATTTCTGTTTTTATTCTGAAACTATCCAGTCTACTCTATATCTGCTATAAGGACTCGCTTTAATAATAACTCCATCGTCTACAAATTTAACTGTACTCATAACTGAACTTGTACTATATGTAGATGTTGTACTGTTATTGTCTCTCTTACCCATACCAAACCATTTGTCGCCTGTATAATTAAATAGCATCCAAGTTGTTCCATTATATTTGCTGTGGAAGTATTTTACCATAACAAAACGCGGTCTAAATCCTGTTGTTATCTTAAATTCTTCTGTCCCTTCTGTGTTTGTATATACCTCTACGCTACCATCTTCTACTTCAACATATTTACCCATGCTCTGAATTGTTGCAGCTCCTTGAACACCACAAATATTATTACCTGCTACTACTTTATCGCCTGTTATTCCTAAAATATTTGCTATTGTAGAAAAAGGCGCTGATATCCAGCAATCTCCATAATAAGCCATTACTCCGTTGTCTGCATTGTTAGGTTTATAATGTAGATAATTTCCTGCACTTACTACATTATATGGAGACCACCAATTTGTACCGACATTACCACCAGTATTTCCTCTTGATGGTATTGTCTGTGCTATTTTAACGCTATTATAATAACCTTCCGGAAGTGTTAAGCTTCCATTGAGTCCTAACGCTTGAGTTACTGCACCTCGATTAACCATAGCACCATCTACTCGTCCATTATCACCTTCTCCATAATAACCAGCTAATAAATACTTAGGGATTAAGTTTCCACCACCTCCTTTACCCTGTAATATAAAATCCGTACCATTGTAACAAAGATTATATGGTATATTAGCTTTAATATTTGTTACAATATTCTCATTGCTATCTTTAATGTTCTTAGCTCCATAAGAATTTAAATTCAAACTACAATTACCAGTCGCATTTGTTCCTACAAATAGAGTTAATTTAGTGCCTTTTTTTAAAGATTGAATCCTTACATTAGCACCAATATATGCGTTAGTTCCTGTAGCTTCTACTATTGGATAAGCTTCATTTTCTATTGCTCTCATTTCTGTATCTATCTTTGTAAAATTATCTACGAAATCCTGTCTTTTAACATTGTCTGTTCCTTCCATTAGCTTTAATCCATAATTAGAACTATTTCTCATTTTATCATCTCCTTAATCATAAATTTCTATATTATCCCATGTAATTTTATCTGCTTCATTACAAGTTAAATTCTTGCTATCTAAATAATCCCATGATGTATAAGTATATTTAAAATCAAATCCCATATGCGAAGGCTTAATCTTCTTTATCTCATTAATAAGTGCCTGCATATTTGTTGGGATCCCTTTAATCCCAACAAATTGTATAGTAAAGTATTTTTCCCTGTCATGACGTATTACATTGCACTCACCACCGCTAAAGCTCTCAGCAACAATTTTTATTCTATATGTATCTGCTACACCTTTTCCACGTATAGCTGCTTTTATTACTTCTCTACGACTTTCATAACTCATACTTGGATTATATTGAATGCCATATTTATCTTCATAAATTCTAAGTCCCCATGTTGCAGTATCAACATTAAATTGTTTTAAAACATCTTCAATCTGCCATTTTAACAATCCTAATTCTAAACCTTCAACATAATAAATAGCCTCCATTTCTGGAAGCTCATAAATAAATTGTGGTACATATTTATATAAGTTAACAAAATACTTTTTTAATTCTTCCTCTGAAGGCATATTCTCTGCATACTTAGATACTCCATACTTGGATTGTCCATAATACATCTATATTCCCTCCATTTCATCCCATGTAGTACCTTTTTTAACATAGGTTGTATTGATTTGGTTTCCATCAGAATCTTGTGTAGCTTTTGTTACAGCTAAATCCATAAATTCTGTTGAAGCAGTAACAAAACCACTCGGCATAGATGTTACCGTAACACCATTCCACTCAATATTTAGGTAGTTCATGTACTCCCCTCTACCTAAAGTAATAACTTCAATTACATCATAACCTTCTGATTTTTGAACATATAAATCCCATGTACTTGTTCCAGATTTATGTATATATGCTCTTATATTTCCCATCTTTCTTATATATAATAGTGGAGGATCTGTAGAACTAGAATTTGCAAACTGAAAAACTATTGAACCATATCTATTTCTTTGTTGTATATCTAATTTGATTGGTTGGTCTTGGTTTGGCCTTGCTACTGTTATTCTTGCTATATACATATATCCAGATGTACCTGCTCCCCCATTTAGGCTCTTTACAGATATACCCCCATTAAAAATAACTCTCCCTGAAACTGTTCCTCCACTTTTATCTAGCTTGTTATTCCAAGCATCCTCTGTAATCTTATCTAATGTAGATTTATTAGTATGAGTATGATTTTGAGAAGAATCAATATCAGAAGCAGTAATATAGCCAGAATCATTTGTAAATTGAGAAACTTTAGTTGGCATATCTGTTATTTGTGATTTAGTATGAGTATGAGATTTTTCTGCCTTATTACTTACTGTATTCCATAATGTTCTCTCTGCACTTGTTATGTGCTTTACAGCATCGCTTATATGAGTTACAGCACTATTCCAAGCTGTGATCAGTGTACTTGTAATTCCATCTAAAACGGATTTATTAGTATGAGTATGCTTTTTAGTGTTACAATCCGCTAAGTTAGATTTTTGTGTATTATCAAAATCATTTGTGCTTAATTGTTTTCCAGCAACCTTATCTACCTTTTCTGACAACATATTTGTCATAGTTCCAGCAAAATTTGAATCATTATTTAATGAATCTGCAATCTCTTTAAGAGTGTCTAATGCAGCTGGTGCTGTACCAATAACATTTTGTATTTTTTCTAATACTTCATCCTTAGTAAATATCTGATTTTTAGTATATCTATCTGCTAAAGCATTATCTATTTGTGCTTCTTTTGCTTTTGCTCTTGTTACTTCTGCATCAATATTGGATTGTATTAAACTTTCAGAACCAGTAGCTCTTTCTACTTCTCTATCTAAATTATCTCTAAGTGTAGACTCAGCACTACTAGCTCTATTAACCTCTTTTGTTAGATTATCTGCAATGATTCTTTCAGCATTTGTTGCTCTCATTTCTTCATCATTTTCAGCTTTTTTGGCTCTTGTAATTTCCTTATTTAAATTGTTTGTTAAAGTACTCTCTGCAGCAGTCGCTCTCTCTACTTCTAAATTGAGATTATCTGTTAACACTTTTTCAGCCTTAGTAGCTCGCAATATTTCTTTATCCAAATTATCTGAAATTACTCCTTCAGCATTTGTTGCTCTTACAGTTTCATTATTTAAGTCTATTTCAATTTGCTTTTCTTTTTTTACCGCTCTATCAATTTCGGCATTCAACGCTCTTTGAGTTTCATTTAATGCATCCTGTAGATTATTAACATCTTCTGATTCTACTGTATCTCCAGTAGTTTCATAAGTAATATATAAAACTGGCTCTGTAGAAAATATCTTAATAATAGTTTTCCATGGAGTTAGAGAAGGTGTAAAAGTTGTATATGTATTTATCTTAGTTCCTGTAAGCTTACTTCCTGTATAAATGTTAATTGTGTTTACTTCGACATTATCATGTGCTAATTCTTTTTCATAAACACCAGCTATTGGATTAATAACTTCTTCTATTGTATATATATTTCCATCTAACTTATTTAATTTAGAATTGAATTGTGTGATATCCAACTATATCGCCTCCAATTCTAAAATGCCTTTTACGGCAATCTCATCTTCAGCTAAAATACAATTAGATACCGATTCGTTTAAATATAAATCTGTATAATCAATTACACCTGGAATATCAAGAATTAACCTACCTAACTGTGCTATAGAAATATATTTAGTAGTTTTAAATGGCATTTCTTTTAATTCAGTATCTAACATTACACCAAATTTTTCTTTGCATATATTTAATATATAACCATCAGATAATTGTAATTTAACTTTAATATTAATTGCTTTTTCTATACAACTTACAACCGTTAATTCTGCTCCAATAGGTGCCTGTCCTTTACCCATCTTAGGATATGGATCTATATAATTATTTACTTCATTAACTAATTCTTTAGTCGCAGCCTTATGTCCATCTGCAACAATTATTATTTTAACTGTTCCATCCCCATCCCATTGTGGAATTACCTTACACTCTGAAACTCCAGTACATTCTTTAGCCCATTTTTCATAATGCGCATCGTTAGCACTACTTGGGGTATTTGAAGCATTTTCTAATATTCTCTCAAGATAGTCCCCATCTAATTCATCATCAACACCAAACTTAATTATCTCTATATTTTCAATAGAAATAATACCGTTTATATTTTGAGAAAACATATTAATATTTCCTATTGCCACATTTCCGATTGTTCCTATCTCAGTACATTCAACTTCAATTATTGCTATTTCTGAATCATCAACGATTACTGTGTTTTGCACCAAAAATTCTATTGCTGCTTGATCTTCGCTTCTTGTAGTACATACAACTCTTCCAGCACTTATTCGAGTACCTTCTTTCGCTGATATTTTAATCTTGTGAATTGCAGCCGAACCCTTTTTCCTTGGTATACCTTCAGCTTCACCTTTAAGATCTAAAAATTTTCCTGTGGCTGTTTGAGTGATTCCCAGCTTTAATATCTGTAGTAATGATACCCTTCTAAATTTTGCAATTTCTTCTGAAAAAGGCTTAACAGAATTCCAAAATATATCTCCTTCCATCGTATTAATATTAGATGGAGCGTTTGAAATAGCTCTCTTTAATACATCTTCTGATGTTTCCTTAAGATAATCCGGAAGGTAATTATCTATTGATATTGTCATTAATTATCATCCCACCTTCTCAGTATTTTTTAATACTTTACTTTGTCCTTTAATTGGAGTTACTTTGTACTCATAATAGACTTCTCCATTTTTCCAAGTAAAAGAAAAAGAATCAACACTTTTTGTATTTGGATGCACCATTAATGCTTCCTGTGTGATTCTCGTAAGCTCCATTTCCGTAGCTTCTTTATTTAATTCCTTATTCAATTCTTCTCTACCAAACCTATAAGTATATGCCTTAAATCTATTTCTTATTGTCATTATAGCAAGTTGGCACCATTGTATATAAGCATCATAACCATTTAATATTTTTATAGTTCCATCTGGGTTCTTTATAAATGTCATTGTTTCAAAATCAATAGCATATGATCCTTTTAATTCAAATGTAGAATTTTCTTTAATAGTTACAGATTCAATACTATTTGTAGGAAATAAATTAGCCATTAGAAATCCTCCCAACAATAACAGCATTAATACCCATTACAGCAACTAATACTCTATCTCCCACCTTTATAGCTAATTGATTACTAGGTGTTTTTATTGTATGTGTATGTGATTCTGGACCACTAGCTGATTCTGTTGTAATGTTATCAGTATTTTTTAAATTATCCAAAATCCAATAATCACCTTTAGGATATTCTTGCTTTATTCCATCTACTAGTAATCCACTTTCAGTTACAGTTGCTAACGCCATACCAGTTCCATAATTGGATGCTGATATTGATTGATTTGTATTTCCATGTACTACTCTTGCAATTTCATTATAAATATCATTTGGCATAAAATTTCCTCCTTATATCATCTAAAGTAGACATAGCATTCATTGTCATGCTATCTGCATCACCTAAATTATGTGTGATTTCAGTTACGTAATAATCTTTATTATATAATGATACTTTGTCTCCTGCACGTATATCTGGAATATCTTTAACGCATTTAAAAGTCCATGTATCTTCACCTGTAGAAAACATAGAGTTTGCTTTATCCTGTCCTGTTGCATAATCAGTTACTTTACTATCTTGTACTATTTTTTGTATAGTTCCATAATCATCAGTTCCTTGTTTGAATACTCCTACTATAGGTGAAATTTCCGGACTTTCTTCCTTACTTTTATTTTCTCCAAGCACCTTTACTTGAGTTACAACTCCATCTAATGTGTTTTTACGACTTGGATCATCGATAATTCCATCAAGTTTATATATAACTTCATTTGTGCCTAGTTCAATTAAATCAAGAGAAGTGCCCATTCTGTAGCAATACAACTTTCCACCCTTTTGAGCAGTTTCTTTAAGATCACTCCACATCATTGTATATAATGAATTTTTTCTTCTATCTTTAGATAATCCTATTCCTGTATCTGCAAAATTTCCTATTGGTATACTCCAATCATTGCATATGTTAGTAGCTCTTTGAGTTGCTGTATGACCATCATATAACAATAATTCATCTTCTGATTCTTCCAAATAAACCGTTCTTTCTTTACATTCAAGTGATATTCTCATTGTCTTATCGCTTTCATTTGTTGTCCAAATCACGCCTGAAAAAATCTTCTTATTTTCTTTTGACCAGAATCCCTTATCGTAAAATTCTATAGAATCACCTTTTGTTAATCCTATTTTATTTGCAAGTGCATAATTTTTTAATATTTCAAAATTCATAGTATAAGAAATAGTGTCTATGGATTCTTTAAGTGATCCAGATAACGATAGTCCTTCTATCTTATATTTATTTTTCAATACTAAATCCATAATATATCACCACCTACGCTTTAGTTACAAAACCTTTATGTACATATCCACCAGATGAGCCCCAATAAATTGATAACCAATCTCCCCACTGTTTATAAACAGTATATGTTTCTCCTTCGTATGCATATCCAAGTCCTGTACTATTTTGACTATCTTCTTCATATACAGTAGCAGTAATAACAATTTTTATTTTATCTCCATCAGAGTAAGTATCATCACCAAAATATCTATTACCATAATCAATTAGTCCACCTTGATATGAACTTTGTGAATTATCTATATATCCGATTAATAAGGGTTTGTGAGTTCTAAATGCTATACTGAAATATATATCTCCTACTTCTCCACCCCTTACTTCTGGGTCAAATTGACTTATATTTACTATCTCATTAATACTTAATTCTGCTATTATTAATCTAAGCTGAACTGTATCTAACTCTGCATCAACCCATTCATTAATTTTATTCATATATTGTTGCGGTGACATTGTTGGCATACATACACAATAACTTTCATTATATTCAATAGGAAATAAAGAATTAAATGATGTTTCTCTTATATTTTTTCCATATTGTTTTATATCAACTTCACCAACATTTAATACTTCTTCTGTCTTGTATCTTCTTTTTCTAGGTGCTGATATCTTTTCTAATGGATTAACTGGGAAGTGAATTGTTGTATTACTGAATTCTTCAATTAAATATATATCTATCTAAATCAGCTCCTTCCAAAACTCCAATCACTTGGGATTTTACAATAAAGAAAAGCACCTAGTATAAAACTAAGCGCTTTTTAAAATATATTATCATTATAATAATTATAACATTTTAACATTATTTATTTTCTCATGTTTTTCTCAAAATATTATCATGATATACCAAATTTAAGTAATTGTTCTAACTGTTGATCAACCACCTTGCATAAATTATACTATAATGTGCTATTTTTGGATATTTGTAAATGCATCTCTTAAATTCTGTCCAAATTGTTGCATTGCTTCCTGAATCATAGCTTCTACATCTTGATTACCATTTATATTTATATTCATTCCACCAAAGCTGAATTGATTTCCTCCACCGGCCATTGCTACTTGTGGTTGGTATACTTCTACCTTTTGTTGTGGTGTTTTTCTAGCTACTTCTTGTTGAACTGCCGCTCTCATGTCATTTACAGAGTTCATATGATTTCTTATTTTAGTTCCTTTTTGTAGATTTACTAAAGGATTATTATTATATTGTCCAATCACTGGAACTGTTCTATCAGCGAGTTCCCATCCTCTTTCATCTACAGTACTTAATCCTGACTCTGAATAATGGGTACCATTTGCATTTTCTGAAATTGCATCAGCTGCTCCTGAGAATTTATCTTTAAACCATTGAGAAACTTTTTTAAATATAGTTGTAATAGTGATTGTCTTTCCGTCTGCTTCATTAGCTTTAGTAATTACTCCAGTAATTTCTGATGTTGTTTTTTGTGCTGTTCCATTTGTTGTTACATCTGCTGCAGTAATTGGTGGTACTTGATTTAATTCTTCTCTGGTATTTCCTATAGCTTGTATTACTCCACTTGCATCAGCTTTTATGTAAACTTGTGTTCCGTCAATTGTAGCAAATCCTTCTATAACACCATCTTCTGCCACTCGGACATCTTGTAATGCATCTAGTGTTTTTCCCATAACATCTTTTAATGCGTACGTTCCAGAATAAGTCTCCAATATGTGGGTTGGCTTATTTCCGCTTATTTTAGATAAAGTACTATTTATATCTTTATAGTTTTCGCTAACCTTTTCTAATATTTGCTCGTCTTCTGTCGAATAAAGTCCAGTTTCTCCATTAAGTAAATTTTTTACACCTACTATTTCTTTTGAGAGTTCATTAACAACAACTGCATATCTTTCTAATCTGCCATTTTTTTCATTCCTTAAAGCATATACTCCACTTTCTTTTATTCCGGTTAAGCCCGGAGTTTTTTCTTGCATCTTATCCAATGTCTCCCTACGATTTAAATCTACCTTATCTAATTTATCACCAGTATACTTATTTATACTACTAGCTGCTCCTGGATTCTGATCCATTATAATCTGATACATTGCTTGTTTCTCATTCCAATTAGAATCAGCATAAGAGCCTCTAGTATTTCTTAATTCATCTATACTCTTTTGTAATGATGATTTTTTACTTTCTTCAGTTGTTTCTGATAATGTTTTTTCTAAAACAGCAATATTTCCATCCAAATCAGCAATTTTATCTTTGTATACATCGTCAATATCTTTATAAGAACTTTTAAGCAATTCACTCGCACTATCTGCATCTGTAACCTTGCTGGCATCTGTTGTAAATTTAGACTGAGCATATGCTTGATCATAGGTGTTTTTAGCATCTATAGCCTCTAATTTAAGACTATTCATTTGATCAATATATCCTTTTATTTCTTCTAATTCACTAACTGCCAATTCTCTATTATCAGCATAAGCCTGTGATGTTATATAATATACTTTATCCCTGGCAACTTGAATTTTTTCTGTAACATTATCATAATATTCACCTATTGATGAAACTGCCGAATCATTTTCTGAACTGTAATCTCCATCTGCACTTAAAGCATCTTTTAAAACTTTTGTTTCAGAATTTTTCTTGTTTTCTAATGCATTAATAATATCATAGGCATAATCATTTATTCTGTTTGCTATTTTATTTTCTCTATCAGATGTTGAATAACCACTCATATCTATTTTTTTAATATTCATTAATAGTTCCGTTCCACTCTTTGCAGTCTCTCTTACTGCTTTTTTGAATGAATCTGATATTCCTTCTCCGAAATCCGTATACTTTACTCCTGATTCTTGTAATTCTTTTGCTGATTTATAAGCACTTCCTGTAAATTTATTTATTATTTTTTCCCCAATAGTCAACTCTTCTGTAGCTGTATCTATACTCCTATTTATTAATGAGTTATAGCTCATTACTCCATACGCTGTTGTTGCAACACCTGCTGTAATTGCTAATCCTACTGGACTAAATAAAGCTGGTAATATTTTTGCTGCTAATCCTACTTTGCTTATTCCTACTGCTGTCTCTGTAGCATCTTTGGCTACACTTGCACCTTTGAATAATGATACTAAATTAGATATTCCACTTATTGAATTACCAATTGAACCAGCTATAGCTGTTACAACAGTACCAATTGCTATGGCAGTTTCTTTTATATCTTCTGTGTGATTAGATAAATAATCTACTGTATTAACTATACAATCTGTTATATCTGGTATCTTTCCAGTAAACCATGTTACAAACTGTTTTGCGTATGGTGCTAGTCTTTCTCCTAAAGCAATGTTCATTCCTTCAACAGCTGATTTAAGAATAGTCCATTGACCACTTAAAGAATCTAATTTTGTATCTGCCATTTTCTTAGCAGCTCCATCTGCTCCATATATTGCAGTAGTTAATTTATCATAATCAGATGTACCTGCATTAATTATTGCAAGCATTCCAGACATTGCTTCTTTTCCAAATAAATCACTTGCAGCAGCCGCTTGTGTAGCTGTATCAAGACCACCCATTTTCTCTCTAAGCATATCCATTACACCTTTAAGCGACTTCATATTTCCTTCACTATCAGTTAGTGATAATTTATATTTTTCCATTACTGCCGCCATAGTTTTTGTAGGTGATACCATATTAACTATAGCATTCTTAAGTGATGTACCTCCCATTGACCCCTTTACACCTGCATTGGCCATTAATCCTAATGCAATACTTGTATCCTCAATACTGTACTTCATAGCTCCCATTGTAGCACCAACATATTTAAATGATTCTCCTAAAAGTCCTATATTAGTATTTGCATTAGCACTTGCTTGGGCCATAACGTCACTTAAATGATTTGTATCACTTGCTTTCATTCCAAATGCTGTTATAGCATCTGAAATAATATCACTTGTACTTGCCAAATCTTCACCTGAAGCTGCAGCTGCATTTAACAAACCTGGCATAGCTGAAATAATATCGTTAGTTTTATATCCTGCCATTGCCAGATAATTCATTCCTTGGCTTACTTCTACTGCTGAAAAAGAAGTAGTCGCTCCTAAATTTTTAGCTGTATTAGTAAGTTTACTTAAATCTGCTTCTGTAGCTTGACTTGTAGCCTGTACAGTTTTCATGCCATATTCAAAATTACTAAATGTATTAATTGCTGTAGTAGCACCAAATCCCCCCATAGCGAGGGTACCTGCCAGTGCTATGGATATTACCTTTTTTGATCCTGCCTTTAACCATGAAGTAAGCTTATTATTTGCTTTTTCAATAACACTACTAGCTTGATCTTCTGCTTTTACTTTAACCTTTGCTTCTTTATTGTTTAACTTCTCAGTAGCACTCTTTACTTTATCCAATCCAGAAGTAGCATTATCTTTAAGCTTTGCTGTAGGGCTTATGGTTTTATCTGATAAACTCTTAGTTTTAGATTCTAATTTCTCTAATGGAGATGACATCTTATCATTTAACTTTGCAGTAGGACTAGCAGTCTGATTTCCTAAATCTTTAAGCTTCTTTTTTGCTTTTTCTGCTGTTTCTTCTACTTTTTTAACTTTATTAGATGATTCTTTATCTCCATTAACATTAATTTTTATATCTAATCTATAGATTTCTTTAGATGCTATTGCAATCACCTCCTACTTTCATATATAAAGAAAAAGGGTGCCTTTTACAGCACCCTATAATTATTACTTACTATTACGTTGTTTAACTTCAATAGCAGAGAATGCAAATAACAACTTTCTTGTCATATAATCTTTCTTCATCACATCATCCGGAGACATATTATGAAGAAGAAATAAATTATATAAAGCAGCTATTGATCCTCCACTACTTATTAGTTTTTTATATCATCTTCTGTAACCTCTACATCTTCCCCAAATCCACTTAATTGAAGAATAGATTCTACTAAAGCATTCTTTTCTCCAGCTAATAATTTCTTAATTATAAACTGTTTTCCTTCACTCAATTCATATTTTGCAAGTAATTGAGTATTGTTCCAGTTAAAATTAGTAGTAGCTGCTATAATAACTCCAGCATCATATTCTGCATTATCTAACTTTTCTTCCCACACACCTTTAACTTTTCTTTTTCTAGTGCATTCTTTTCTTATTCTACTTAATTCATCTCCTGTAAGACCTTTAAGTTCTAATTGTATTCCAAGCCTTTCAAGCTTTGCTTTTCCTTTAGGTGCTTCAAATTCTTCACCCATTAATTTTGCTAATATGTCCTCTTCCTTTGATGCTAATTGTGCTTGTTGTTCTTCATTTAATTTTTTCATTATAATATCTTCCTCTCTTATTTCAATTAATAAATAGAAAAGAGTAGGCATCTAATGCTCTACTCTAAAACTTAATAAAACTTTTAATCAGTTTGTACAATTTTATCAAGCAATTCATATCCATCAAATACAAATGGATATTCATTTTCAATTACTTCTCCTGGTTTAAAGTTTATAAGACTAATCTTTGTTACTCTACAATTTTTAAGTCTTATTCTTTCATAACCATATGCTTCAGGATCATCTATTTCAGAAATTATTTCAAATTTTTTGAATCCATTTTCTATCATTTTTGAAGTAACTTTAAACTCTTTAAGTGAACCAGTCCCCTTTTTAGCACCAGCTTTATGCTCTGTCCATTCAGATCCACAGGTTAAAAGTTCTTTCATGTCTATTTCTACATCTGCTGTTGTTTCACTTACCTGTGTCTGCCATTCACCATCAACGAAAATCTTCCCATATGTACCACTACATACTCTTGAAGTATCTAATTCTCCAGCCATTTACTACACTTCCTTTCTTATTCAGCAATTATTCCTGTTCCATAAACTCTCTTAAGCTTCTTATAGTGTGTTACTGCCCATGTCCAATACATTTCATCAGCTTCTGCAGTTGCCTGCTTTTCTTCATCAATTTTTACAACAAAATCATCTGCGATAATTCCATTGTTATTTAATGTTTCAAAATACTTTTTAAGTGAAGATAATGCAATAGTTCTTCCTGTATCATTAGCATCAACTTTTCCTGAAATCTCAAATCTTTTAGCCGAAGTATCTTCATTTACTGTTTTTAAAAAGATAACAGTCTGTATCGTTCCAAATGCCTTTCCAGCTTCATCTTTGTAAATCTTATATGTATTTACATCATCAGCAACAACAACTCTTCCACCATCTTCATAAAGTACAATAGTACCATTTTTAATAGCTGATGTTATTTGAGTTTTTGATAATTTAGGCATTACGGAATCAAATATTGTAGTTTCATTACAAATTGATTCCTTTAATCCTTTTCCTATTGATAATGCAGCGATATAAACCAATACTTCAGCACTGTTATAAGTCACACCATTGTAAGTCGCTGATTTTAAAAATAGATTGTTTACAAGATAATCATTATAATCATTAGATCTTTGGTTAGCATCATCTAGTGTTTCATCACCATTTACACCTGTAACAAATATAAGGAACATATCTCCATTTTCTTTACATTGTGTATTCCATGCCTGTATTGATGTTTGTAGTGATGCATCTGCATATTTATCAATAACAAAAGCATCTTTTTCATAACCTTCAAAGATAGTCATAGCATCTATATAATCTTGATTCGTTATTCCTGCGGTTCCATCATTACCACCAGTAAAATTCTTAGTAGCAACATTATCTAAAGTATTCGTAGTTGAGCTTACTTCACTTGTCTTAGCCGTAATATATGTGTTTGCTGTTGCATTATTTATTGTCTTTGCAATTTCTGCAAATGTTCCACTAACAGTAATATTGAATAACTGTTTTGATCCTTCATAAAGGATTATGTTTTTCTTATCTGAATCTGCAACATTAGTTTTTACTGTTACCTTAAAATCTCTAGTTGTTGGATATACAGTTTCTAATGTAATAGCATTTAATGGCGATGAATCTGTTGTTTGAAGTACTAAAGAAGCTTTTGATGCACTTGAATCTGCCAGTCTATATAGCAATAATTCTTTAGGTTTACCTAATAACGCAAGTTTCCCTAGTTTATAAGCTGTATAATTGTCATCGGTTCCAAATGTTGCTTTAAGAGTATTTTCTACATCATTATTTATTAAAACTGGTTCTTTTATTGGTCCCCAGTTGGCTGTTACTGTTAAAGCTAATGTTCCTGTTGTCCCATTTGCAATTGTAGCTTCAGCAGCAGTCTGGAATCTGTTATAAAAACCTGGTATTTCAGGTTTATTATCTGTTCCCCATGTTCCCTTTGCCATTATTTAACCTTCTTTCCTAAGAAATTTTTCACCATCTTATCTACTTCTATTTTTGTAAACTTATCTTCTTTTGAGCAATTAGAAAAAGCACCTGCTAATACTATTTTTGTATAGCCAAGTGCTTTTGCATTTTCCATATATTCCTCTACAGAAAACTTTTCTTCATTTACTGTAGTTTTAATTGTAGATGTAGCTGTTTCTTTTGTGGTAACATCTTTATTTACATCAGCCATTATACAGCCTCCTTCCTATTTAATAATTCCCTTTCCAATAATGTTTTTTAATTTAGGCGTATTATCTTCTATCATTTTTCTTTTAAATAACTCAATAGTCAACTGACCCTTGGTTATCATATCTGCCTCTTTATCTTCAGTTATACTCTTAATAGTAAGATATCTCCTATTTTCAATATCATAAGGTATTTTCAAATCAGTAATTAAATGTTCCTCGATAGTATCAAGAATCTGTTCTATTTCAGATTTATTTTCACTTACCACATGACATATAAGAGTTTTTTCTTCTCTTATAACCCTGTTTGTTTCTCTCATCCTATCCTTATTAGTTACTCTCCATAAAATTGAAGGTACTTGAAAATTACTTTTCCAGTTATTAAGATATACAGGAATATCAATAATACTTTTACTATAATTACTTAAAGCATCAAGCCATCTATCTTTATTTTCTTCAGTGTCTTCATGTAATGCAATAATAGTAAATTTTAAACCTTTTGCTATTGCATTCCACTCTTCATCTACTATATCTTGTCCTATAATCCCATCAAATTTGCATGTAAAACTCTCGCCTGTTTTAGGATTAGTTATTACTTTTAAATTTAATGCTTTTATTGACTGCTCTGCTAATTTATCTAAACTCTTAAAAGAAAGTCTTTCATCATACAACCATATTTCAATACTTCTCTTAAATCCAACTACTTCCCCATTATCTGTATCGTCTTTTGCAACAACAACAGAATATGGCTTTTCTGTCTGCTTGTCTGGTACATTAGGTTCATAGCATCCTTTAAGTTCCGTAACTTCTTTGAGCAACTGATTTCTTATTGCTAGCCTCATATATTAATCACTCCAATACTTACCAACAGCTTCTATTATAAATTCTTTATTATTATTTAAAGTATCTTTTAATATTGGCATAGGCTTAATACCTTTTACACTCTTAGCAAAATGTCTTTCCCCATCAGTATCAACCCAACTTAATACTTTGCCTTTTACTGGAACTATCTTTTTACCAGTAGGTCCGTATATACCAGTACCTTTTTCAAGCCATTCTCCATATTCTGTGCCATGTGCTAAATATACAGAATACTGGCTGCCACCACCCTCTACTCCACCATTTATTCCATTTCTAGCATGAGAACTTCTATCTTTCCAGTAAGCTTTTTCTTTAGCTTTATTAACAAGCGTAGGTGCTATAATTCCTCCAAGTAACATTCCCATACCAACTTTTTTCCTGTTAATATAATCAATAACTTTAAAACCCATGAAATCAAGTCCTTTCTAAATCACACAAGTAACCACATAAAGTATCTTCGATTATTATTGGGTAAGCTCCTGTAACTTTTATATGTCCTTCTTTAGACTCAAATTCAACAACATTCTTTTCATCTATCTTTATTTCATTCTCATTATTTAAAATCATCTTATATTTATTTGTAGTATAAGATGTTCCTTGAGTTTTACTTTCAATTGTTATTTTGTTTGAATTATCTTCTAAATATATTATTCCAGTATAAGTTATTATATTTTCAACTTTCTCATAAGCACCATCTACAAGAACTTTTTCAATATATTTAACATCAAAAGTAGTAGGATTTATTGATATACCTTTATTGATTGCATCTATAATCTTTTTAGATTTTAATCTAGCCATTAACAGCCATCTGCCCTTCTCATAGATGTTTTATATCCACTTGTTATACTTGGATTTAGCTTAGATTGTTCTGCTATATAGTCAGCTTGATATATACTAGCAAGATTATTCCAATAATCTGGATCAGCATTTTCTATTTCTATAGGACCAACTTTTATTTTGCTATCTGTATTAGCTTTCATTAAACAGCCTCTCCAACTTGCTTTTAATACATTATTGTCATTGACTGCTAATAAGTTTTCAAGTTCTTCATCGCTAAATACAGGATACTGACTTTCATTTAAATTAATTTTTAAAATATCTAACGGTGTAAGTTCCATAACTATTCACCTTCTTTTCCTGCTCCATTGTCTTCTCCTGTGTTGTTATCAGTTCCATCTGCTTCTCCACTATTGTCTTCAGCAGGAACTTCAACTTCTTGTTCTTCTATTTCTGAATGTTGCTTTAATTCTGCAACATCTTTTTCAGCAATTTCAAATTTTTCATCTTTATTAATGAATTTACCACCATATTTTAAAAATTTATTAGCTGTACCAATATATTTTTTAACTGTTATTGTTCTTTTCTTCGCCATACTAATTACTCCCTCTCTATATAATTAAAGAGCAGCTAAATATTAACTACTCTTTATTAACCTACAGTTGCAAAGAATACTTCATCTGCTCTATCAAAACTTACAATAGGCATTACAGATACTTTAGTATCAACTGTAACTGGATCTTCTTTAACCATTGTTGTAATTGCTGTTCCTGTTCCAACCATAGTAGTATCAAGTTTTCCTGAACCATGTGTCTTGTCAAATTCTTCAGGTGTAACACCATAAACTGTATTTCCTAATGTTGTTCCGCTCATAAGAGTAACTTTATTGTTTTCATAATATTGTACTGCTGATGCTCCTTCATAAGGATAGTAAGTAGAATCATCTAAGAATACAACTGTTATTCCCATAACTTCTTTAGCAAACTGTAAATAATCTTTTTGAGATAATATTCTGTTCTGATTCATAACATTACCATTTAGATGCCCTTTAATTGCAGTATTAACTAAGAATGTATTATCAAATGTTGTCTCAGTAAGCATTAATGTTGTTGGTTTTGGGTAATTTTCATTAGTTAATACCTTCTGCCATTTCTTTACGTCTCCAACTATATCTGCACTTGGATTAGTCCACTTATCTGTAGATGTTAATGTGACTTTGTGGTTACTTGGTACTCCATAATCAACAACTACTCCTCCATCATTTGCATCTGATGAATAATTTATTACTCCATTCTGAACAACCTGTGCTGCCATTGCTTTTGGAATAATATCTGAACCCTTTACCAAATTAACCTGTCCATCAAAAATTTGATCAGATATTGCTTTAACTAAATTCTCGTTATTACATCCCATTGCTGATATTAATTCTCTTCTTGTAGTTTCATCAATTCCTGTTGATTCTTTGAAGAATGGTATTTCTGTGCTTTGTACTGTGATTTCTGCAGATAAGCTTCTCATCTTAGCAGCTACATCAAAAGTACTTTGTCTTAAAGCAATTGGTTTCTTTTTAGCACCTTTTGCATTTTCAAGTTTTGTTCCTAATACTTTTTTAGGTGGAAATAGTGATTTTTCTAGTGTTGGCTCTACTGGTAACTCTTTCATGTAAAGAGCTATGTTTTGTGAATTTATAAAATCTTGTAAATTCATATGTTTTTACCTCCTTCTATTTACCAAATATAATCATTGGCATTGCTGCTTTTTCAACTGCTTTATTAGTTGTATCTAATTTAACAGCACTTTCATAAACTGCACCATGTACCATTACTGCTGCAATTTCTATAGCATTGTCTGCTACTCCATCGGCTGATGCAGAATTTTTGAAATTTAAATCCTGATATAATATTCCATATGCTGTTGTTGAACCAGGTGTATCTCCACTAACTCCTGTTGTAACAGCAACTTTACCATCTGCTGAAATTAATGTTCCAGCCTCTAATACTTCCTTATCATTTAGTTTTGCTTTTACATCTGCTTTTTTAATTTTAATAGGCAATGTAATAAAGTGATCTCCTGCAATTAATCTAAGCTTTTTATGTGATGCTCCAATTGTATATGAACTTTGATGCATATACTCATTCCTCCTTTAAATTTAATTTTTAATTAGCTGCAAATGAACTAATATCTTTTACCTGTTTTAATGATTCTGCCTTATCTTTTCCTAGCTGTGTAGCAAAATTAGTGTTTGTTGGTTCTTTACCCCCATTATCTGCTCCACCAGTAACAAATGAGCCTGTTCCCTTTGGATCAATATTGAATAGATACTCATGAGATTTCTGTAATGGTTCAAGTTGTTCTTTTAAACCTATAATTGAATCTCCATCAACTTTTAACTTATCATTATCAATAAGTGCCATAATAAGCTTTTTATCTTTAACATTAAAAGCTCCTAGTCCTTTTTCTAACGCATTATTAAAAGCAATATCTGATAACTTCTTCTCATAATCATCTGTTATTGTTTTATTTTTGTCTTCAAGCTCTTCAACTTTTTCTTTTAAACCAGCTGCATCTTTAAACTCATCTTTAAGATTAGATATTTGTGTATCTCTCTCACCAATCTGTTTCTTATATTCCTTAGCCTGTTCATTCACCTGGTCGAATCTACTTTTAGGAACATATTTACCCTCGCTTACATCCTCAAAGTCCTGTTTATCTAATTCTTTCTTTTTATCATCTGGTAAAGCTTTGTATGCTTCTTCACCTATTATGTCTTTAATTTTTGCCATTATATATTTCCTCCATTTCTATTATCATTTTTTAACGTGTTAGGTCCACGATAGAAATTAATCAGTTCTTTAATGTCTGCTGATTAAAAGACATAATAAAAAGCCTTATTTCTAAGACTTTAGTTCATAGGAACAACATATATATTCATAACATTTATTATTGCGCTTACCATCAGTTCCACTATCATACGGACAGTTTATTATAGGTGTCTTATTATTTCTATATATACATTCTACACTGTAACTACTACCTAATATATTTGCATATTTACATACTTTTAGATTTTCTATTTTGGGAATACGATAGTTATTTTTACTCATATCTTTTGCTATTCATCAGTTTACTCATAGCCTGTTTATGAATATTTATATTATCTTCAAGTGCAATATTTAAAGCTTTATTCATTTCTTGAGATAAATTGCGATTTAAAACTTGTTTAATTCCCTCAATGTTCTTTTGTAACCTTCTAGTTAGAGTATTATCTAACTTTATTAAATACTTAGTTTCACAATGAGGACATTTAATATAAGTTTCTGATATCATTGCTCCTAAATATTTTTCCTTAATTTGTGGCTCAAATTCATGTTTACAGTTTGGATTATCACATATAACCTTCACCATTCTCATCCCCTTTTATTTCTCCAATCGCTTGGAATTTTAAAACATACTTAATTGTTCCATCTTCTTTATAGTTAATAGTCTTGCAACTGTGTTTATAGTATCAATAATCTTTTTCTTATCATCAATACAAGCATCTTCCCATTTTGTATATCCTAAGTTAGCAAATACCCATTGCTTAACAATGTCATATTCTTCATCTGTATTTGTAAGAGCTCTAATCATCTTACTATAATCAAGTTTCATCTTATGACTTGGCTTGTACATTTTCTTTGCATCTTCTGTAAGCCTTTTAAAATCATCTAGTGTGTTTTTTAATTCTTTTATGTCCTGTTGAGATGAAATTAGTTGAGTATTTTCTTTTAATATTTTTTCGCATTGAATAAAATAATTTCTATATTCATGTGACTTAGTAGTTCTTGTCATCATAGCAATGTGTTTAGCAAACTCTAAAGATATAGCAAAATCCATAGTTTCATTACCTTCAACATCATGTTGAACCCCTGTCCAATCTATATTTTCTTTAAAGAATTCATTTTCTTGAATGTTGCTTTTGTACCATCTTGACCAAACAGCTTTATTTAATCCTAATCCTAAATACAATTCTTTAGCTGATACCAATTGTTCTCCATTTTCATTAGTTTTAATTTTGATCAATTCATTTTCCATATTGTTCATCTATCCTTACTATTGATTAATTGCATAATAAAAAGAATAGGCGTTAGGAATATACCCTAACATGAGTAACCTATTCTATATGAGAGCTGTCGGTTATATGGTATCTTGTCCTGTATAACCTTCTCACATAAAATAAAAAAGATAGGTGGGGGACTTCTCTAATCCCAAATCCTATCTTGAACATAATAAAAGCACCTAGATTTCTCTAAGTGCTAAATTCTTACTATAATTATTATATCATGTGTATCTTTTAAAATTTCTCAACTTTTTCTCATTTTCTTCTCATAATTCAAACAAAAATAGCACCTACATAAATTTTAAGTAAATGCTATTCTTGTATTTCATATGAGTCTGACATGAATTTTCTATATTCATCTTTTGCCCATTGTGGTGCATCATCTTTTATCTGCAACCCATCATCTGTATAGTATCCATAACCTTCCTTCATAAATTTTGGTTCATCTTGTTCCATAATATCACTCTTTCATTTTTATATATTCTTTTAATTTATTTTCTACTTTCATACCAAATATTTGGGCAAACTCTCTTGGATTATCTCCCCCAAAATATTCAGCAAATGCCTCTGCAAAAGTTTCAGATGGATTCTTTCCCCCATATCTGCTAACAAGCTCAGGTGCATCTTTAAAACTGTATGCTTTATCGTAGATGTTATTATACTCTAATAATACATCATTTATAAAGTCTTTGCACCATTTGCTACTGTCTAATTCTCTATTATCCATCCATTTTAAAGAATCAGCTATATGATGTCCATATTCGTGCACAAAGGTTTTATATCCACGTGCGTTTGGTACTGTCCATTGTGTTCTTATGCATCTTTCAATATATTCTCTATTATAGGTTTTATCACAAAAATACTTTCCGTTTAATACAAGCTCAACTGCTTCAGGTCTCTTTGGGTAATAGCTATAATATCCTACTGGTTCTATTCCTGCCTTAACTTTTATAGCTGGTAATTTCACCGGATCAATTTTCTTAAAACCTTTAAAATACTCATGGAATTTATCTAACCAATTAATGCTGTCTTGCAATAAGTCTTTATTTATAGGATATTTTCTACTATCACTGAAATTAATATCAAATGTATCTTTTAAATGTTTGCTTATTTCTTTTTTATTTTTATATTCTTTTGAACTAAACTCAAACGTCTTCCATGATACTGCATCCTTATCTTTTGATGTATCTCTATTATACAAATTTTCTCTAATATTATATTTGTATCTACTTATATTAACTTTTACAGTTCCATCTTTGCCATTAACTTTTACTAATTCAGCACCAGGCTTATTGTCTGTATTATCAATTGTATTAAAGTCTGTGCTCCATTCATCCAGTTCCGTATCTTCATTACCTTCAACCCATTTATTTATTCTTACTATTGCATCATCGATATCTGCAACTTCTTCTGTAAAATAACACAGACAGTTTGGATGTTGTAATGGTGTTTCTTCTGGTTTAAATATTTGTCCATTATAATCATCACATATATCTGTTTTACCATGCATACGAGCACTATGACTTGCACTTAAATTCCACCTTAGCCCTTTACTAAAAGGATTTTTCTTAGCATTTTGAATTTGTGTTTCTGTAGCTGCATGAGTAATACTGGTTCTAGCTAATCTTTGAGCCTGATATGATATCTTATAACTATTGAAACCTGCCTTGAAATTATTTGTAACAATTCTATTATTAGGGTTAATAAGCAATTCCAAATCATTAGCCAGCTTTCTAGCATTGGCTCCACTGGCAATATTCATTTTTATAAATTCATCTATCTTATTGCTATTATCTGAAGTTAGGTCCCACAATCTTTTACTTAATGTCTTTCCATCTTTGTAATATTCACCTGCAACTAGATTTTTAACAACAGTATTTGAATAACTATTAATATTATGTTTAACTATCTCACTTAACTTTCTATCTTTTGCAACTTGATCTACATAATCTAAGATAACTTGTCTTTGTATAATAGAACTTTCCATAATATTATCTTTAATATTAGGATACAGTTGCTTATATAAGTCTTTAGTATAATCATTAAGTAATCTTGCAATATCTATATCATGTACTCTAGTTCTACTTATATCAGGTAATTCTAATATCTCATCAATAAGCCTTGTAGCTGATTTAGCATATATGTTATTAATCTGTTTTTCCTGTTCTATTGTAAGTTGCAGTATTTTTTTCCTTGCCTCTAATACCTTTTTCTTATAAGGGTTCATGATACATCACCACTATTCTTCATCTTCTAGTTGTTTATTTATATCATCAATCTCACTATTCGTATCCTTTAACATTGAATCCTGAGCATTCTGCAACATAGTAGTTTCCTCTAAAATTTCTTCAAAAGCCTTTTCTGCATCTTCTTCATTTGTAAATTCTTTAATATATGATTTTCTACTTCTAACCTTTCTATCAACTTCATCCATAGCTTTATCTTTCTTATCATCTTCATCTGAAGGTAATGGAACATTTCTCTTTATTATCTTTGTGTAATTCATTAGTAACCAATACTTATCAAATATTCCTGGATAACAAAAAGAACCTACTTCGATAATAAAATCAATTAGGTTCAATAAAGGTTTTTCCCAGTCATTAAATTTTTCATCACACCTGGCCATCAAATCATTGTATAGATATCCCATAGCTTTTGCACTTGGTATATTGTTTAAATCAGTTATCTTTGGCATATCTAACATTTCTCTCATGTCAGAATCACATCTATTTAGATATGCATCAATTGCTCCACTATTCCCTATATTATATTCTTGCCTCTGTATCATTGCCTGTTTCCCCTGTGCCATGGCTTCATCTGATGTTCTTATAGCATGTAATGCATTAGGTGCTACAGTTAGTTTATTAACATCATCTTCATTACCATCAATTATAGCTTCTGCCCCAAACATCTGAAATCTTAATGCATCTGCAAAATCACTATTTCTTTTATTGTATTGGTTTTGAGAATCTACTAAGTCGGTTACATCAGATTCCCCAAATTTACTATTGAGCTCCCCAGCATTCTTTATTAGCCAACATGGAATAGTTTTAGATATTGTAATCTCATTGTCTATAGTTAATTCTTCCTGAAGTTCTGAATTTAAATAAGTTTCTTTCTTATAGAATGGTTTGTACTCTACTATCTTATTATCTGCATCTAGTGTCCTCTCTAATGGCTTGTAATAATAAGTATGTAGATAATACACCTTATCTTTATCCTCTTCTTTAAATACATTCTGTTCATCTTCTTCAAAAAATATTACTTTAAGTAGTTTTCCATTTTTCTCTTTATAATAAAAATTCTCTATGCTTTCATATTTAATAGCAATAGGTTGTCCTGGATTAGCTTCTGCTCTAAGAAGCACTCTTTTTTTTATTGTAGCTTCTAAAAATGCTTTTCTAGTATTATTCCAAAAATCATTATTTTCAAATACATCTTCAATGTATTTTCTAAGTTCCTCACAATTATCCTTATCTTTTAAATCATCAGCTTTAAATATAAGTGTAGGTTCTTTACCAAACATCCATCGTGCCTGTTTTCTAAGTAACGGCTTAATTTTGTTTCTTATTTCTTGTGTAGGCTTATAATCAATATTATCATCTATTGTCCAATTCTGACCGTATAACACAGGATTATTCTTTGCTGCTTCTAAATCCTCACTCTTGCCTTTATAAAATATATAATCTCTTAATACTTGCCTTCTTTCTCTTATTTCATTCCATGGTAAATTTAACAGCGTATCTCTTACACTTTTTGCTTGTCTTTCTTCTACAGTTTCCAAATTAATTCACCTCTTATTTATCAAATTATTTCCCATTTTTAAAATATAGTATTTATAAACATTTACTATTAAAAACTTATTATTTAGTTAAAAGTCTGACCTTTAAATTCATTACTTTTAATAAACTTAGTATTTAAGCCATTTTTATATTTTTATAATTTCGCTAAATCAAAGTTATTCGAAATAATTAAGCATTTACAGCCTTAATATTTCCCAGCTTTTTAGAATATATTTTGTCCTTGTCTTCCATATGGATCAACAGCTTTTTTGTTAACTACTCCCTTTCCTTTTTGGTAAATTGAATCATCATATTCTTCAACTTTAAATCTTAATACTGTATATACAAAATATCTAATAGCATCCATAGCATGGTCATTTTCTTTTATAACTTCTTCAATCCCTTTACTACCTTTCTTTGCATCCCATACATATGAACTAAATTCTTTTAAGGTATTCTGACAGCATTCATTAACGTAAAATAAACCAATACTTAGTGCACTAGCAACTGTTCTTATTCCATCTAGTACATCATTATTAGCTGGTAGTATATTCTTAAAACCATCATCACGTAATTGTTTTATAAAACTTGCTGCACTTGGATCAACTATTATTCTTACTGGTATGATATCTCCTAAGAATTTTTTTAAATCTCTTGAATATTGAATATCAGCCTTTTGTATTCCTGTATTTCTACCACTATAGTAATATTCTTTTACTATGTACCATTTATCATTAAAAAGTCCCCACAAAAGAAAGACAGTAGCATTTTGAGTTCCATAATCTATACTTACATAATACTTTTCATATCTTCTTTTAATAGTCTTTACTTTGTGTATATCCTCATTGAACATATCATAAATAACACCTTCTGCAAGGCACCATAAACCAAGAATGTATCGTTTATAAAATATTCCTGAATACATTCTCTTATATCTTTCTTTTACTCTTTCAGATAAACTTAAATTATCATCCATAGTAAAATGTAAATGAACTGCATTCTTTTCTTCTAACTTATCTAAAAATTCCGTTTTAAACCAATGATATGGTCCATCTGGATTGCAATTAAACCACATTTTAGCACCATCAACAGAACATCTTGAAGTAGCTTGATTTACAAATGATTGTGGCATCAAAGCAACTTCATCAAATAATACACCTGCTAATGTAATACCTTGTATCAAGTCTTGTGAGCCTTCATCTTTACCACCAAATAAATAGAAGTCATTACTTTTCCCATCTTTAGATATAGTAAGATAATTTTCATTAGAACTTCTATGATCTTTACACTTGTATCCTCTACCTTTTAACATTTTCTTAAGTGGCTTTATAACATTTCTTCTTAATGAACCTATAGTTTTCCCACACATTGCAAAATTTTCATCATCAAATTCCTCTGTTGCCCACATAACAAATGATAATGACATTACTACTGTCTTACCAGCTCTTACTGAGCCATCAGCAATTAGGATATCTTTCCTACATACGGGAGATAACGCATTCCACCATGTTAATACTTGAATCTGTTTATCTGAAAAAGGTTGAAATTTAAATACTTTCTCTTTATGCTTTTTCTTACTCATTGTTCCATACCTGTGTAGTTCTGCCCTTTAATGCTTCTAAGAATCCATCATCTTCAATTTCTCCTTCATCATTATCAGTAATTCTATTAGTTTCCGCTTTAGTTTTTGCAATATCAGCTTGGAGCTTCAACTGTTGAAGTTTCTTGTATTCAATATCCAACTTAGTCTTTTCTTCATCTGATAACAGATTACTTAACTTCGATAATACATCCATTGCTTTCATCTTATCTGCTAACTTAAATTTAATTCCATCCTTACCTTCTGAAACTTCTGATATTATACTTGTATCTAATCCAACACTGTCTTTTAATTTTACATAGCTATATTCACTGATCTTTTGTGCTCCAGTGTTAGGATCTACAACTGGTATATCAATTCCATCTTTATTCTTTTGCCATTGTGGTACTTGCTTAACTCCAAACTCTAAGTAATCACCTATGTCAGCTAGTGCTATATCTTTGTACTTTTGTATCAATGTTCTTTGTAAAAATTCCTTATTTAAATCTTGTGCTATTAATTTATCCAACTGTTCCTTAACCTTAGTATTTCTAAGTAGCTTATTTCCATTTACCATGGCAGTTTCATAAGTACACTTGTAAGCTCTTGAATAAGCCTTGGTAGCATTTAAACATCTAGAATATATAACACAAAAGAGCCTCTGCTTATCCGTTAATTCTTCATTCTCCATGACTTCTTTAACTTCATCAGCAATAGGCTCTTTTATATCACATTCATTATTCTTTTTTGCACCTGCACTCTTTTTATTTTGTGTGCATACTTTTTTACTTTTTGTGTGCATACCTTTTTTATCCTTGCACCACTTATATCTAGTCTTCCATGACTTAACTGTATTGATAGATACATTGTATTTCTCTGCTATTTCTTTATACTTCATACCATTAATATAATCTTCTTCTGCCAGTTCATAATTTTGTTTATCCATATCTTACTGTCACCACCTCGCTCTGCTAATATATTATTTATCTTCTTTTTTCACTGTTCTTAAAGCAGTTTTCTAAATCTTTGTATATATTAAGATTTACTACTTCTCTTATACATGTTCTATGTCTGTCACATGCTGGATTATCCCTTTTACATATGCATCTTACTTCATTAGTGCCTTTCTTATATCTTAAATAACATTTAATTTTCACTTTCTCCACCTTCTTTCAATATATCTCTTTTCACTATTCTTTCTATTACTTCATTTCCTATTATTGTTGCACTTATAAATTTTATATAATTATCATCCTCTGCCAACTTTCTAAGCTGGTCCTTATTTAATCTTGGTAATCTGTTTCTTATCGTATCTATTCTTCTTTGATATTTGTTCATATTTTCTTATCTCTTTCTAATTTATCACATAAAAAAAGAACCCTATTTCTAAGATTCTATTAATTTTCATAATATTTTCTTTCAATTCCTATTGTTTTCCACGTTAAAACGTGGTAAAATATATACATAAGGAAGGAGGTGAGAACGATTGATATAATAATAAAGGTACTTACAATCATCTGGTTGATTATACAAATCGCCTGCAAGCTTGTTGATATAATCGATGATGATAAATAAGTACCAACTCAATACTTGGGGAACTAACAATTCCCTCGTAAAGACATTATATCATATCGTAAATTGTTATGAAATATTTAAATAATAACCTTACTACTATCATTATTGTATTACTTACTTTAAAACTTATTGATTTTAAAAATATTTCTATTCTTGATATTTTAATTGTAGTATTACTCATTATTAACATTATCCTATCTTTTATAACTAGAAAGGATTGATAAATATGAATCTTAAAGAAATACGTAAATCTCAATCTTTAACATTAAAAGCACTATCTGAATTAAGTGGTGTTCCTCAACGTACTATTGAAGATATAGAGCGTAAAGATGAATGTAAAGTATCTACTGCTATTAAATTAGCTGATGCTCTTAATGTTACTCTCGATAAACTTTGTAGATAGTAAATTATAAAAACCAGTAAATACAATATATTGTGCCATGGAGGATTTTCACCTCACCTTCAATATATTTTATGTATTTACTGGTTTCTAAGGTTTACGCAGTAACGACTAAACATTGTTGTAATCCCTGCCTAGCATTACATGTGTATTTATAAAAGGGGTTTAAGAATTTATGTCTGAGGTATGTAAGCTTTAATGTTAGGGGGCATGTCTTACTGGATACCTCTTACTTAATATTATAACTGTTAACTAAATTTATTTTTCTCGATTTCTTCTCACTTTTTTATCATATTTACTCAGTAAATATCGATTCTTTATAATTATCTATAATCTCCACACATGTATCTATACATATAAAAATCTTTTCGCTGTATATCATGCTTAACTGTTCCCATATTTCTATCGCCAAATTGCTAAACACATTATTTTTGATTGCTTCATAGTCCTTATCTATTCTTATTATTCCAAGCGTATTTTTATACATATCTAATTACTATACATAATATTAAACAAGCTATAAGCTTTAATATTGTTATAACCATATGTTCATCCTTCTTTTTGTTTTATTGCACAATAAAAAAGGACCCTATTTCTAGAATCCTTTACTTTAGCATTAATAATTTTGATTAACTTTATCCCATATATAAGCTACGTCTTTATATACTTTATCAACCTCATCATATAATTTATCTAATTCATCCATTACAGGTTTTTGAACTTCATCAAGCTCTTTATTTAAAGCTTCTAATTCTTTATAATATGGTTCAAGCTTCTTTTGTGTATCTAGTAATTTGTCTTTTTCACTAGCTGTTAAAATAGATAGTGATTTTATATAATTTACCATACCATCGTATATGTTTTCTTCATTATCATCATCTAAACTTTCTTCATTTATGTCAAATTCATTAATAAGCTTGCTTTCTTCGTATTTATGAACTTTATCCATTATTTTGCTATCTTCATTTTGTATTTCATAAATCTTATCATCCACTTCTTGTATTTTAACTCTTACATCAACTCCAATAGTGTCTGCCTTATCAAGTAATACATCAATTTGCTTATATATTGATTGTATTACTTTTTCTGATTCAAATAATTTTTGTTTTTCATCATTATTTATACCTTTCAATGACAGTATATATTCTTTTAACCAACTATCTAAAGTGCCGACTTCTTGTGTTTGCTCTATTGTATTTTCTTTAATATTATCTGTATTAACTGTTGAAGCAAATACACTTGTTGGTACTGAGCTAACAACCATACATCCAACCACTAACACTTTTAATAAATTCTTTTTCATAATAAATCATCTCCTTTATTTTTTTCTTATATTTATAAGACGAGCTATTCACTATAAAAAGTTTTAGAAAATAAAAAAAGTTTTTATAACTATTAAAAGACATATATAAACTTTTAAATGTCTAAGTTAATTAACTTTCTACTTAGAATAATTTTTAGTTTATTTCATAAAACATGAATTATGAATAGTTGTATTTATCTTAGATATTTTAAACCCAGTGCATGAACTGCGCTACATTTAACACTAATTGGTCTTTTCTTCTTCCAGCTGTTGAATTTGAATAATTTAGTGCTAACGCTATTGACTGTACAGATTTCTTATCTGAATATTTATATTTTAATATCATCTGTAGATCATTCTCTAACATTTCTAGGTTCAGTTTCATTCTGCTATTCTTCTCTTTAATCTTTCTTAATCGTTTCTTTAACTTTAGTAATCTTCTTGTTTTCATAGCATGTTCATTTTCTAATTTTTCTATAGCATTACATATCTCACGTTCTGCAAAGCTTATACCTAAGGAAGATGTTTGTACTCTCTCACTTATTGAAACTCCATTTTGATAGTAATCTATTTTAATATTTGTATTCTTAATATCCTCCTCTATTTCACATATATTAGATTCTAACATTTCTACTTCTGCCGAAATATTTTTAATTTCCTTTTCATCATCATAGTACCCATATAGAGCTCTTTCTGTTTTTTTATATATTTCTTTTGGTATATAGAGATTTTCCTCTTTTTTCATATCTATCACCTATCCTTTATTAACTTATTTATGGTATAATATTAGATAGATACAGCATTAGAGAAGCTTTATAAGTTTCCGTTTATAGTTCTCTAATGCTTTTGTTATGTTTAAAATTATTTTATACTTTTAGTGTCTTTTTATTTTCTCTCATAAAATCTGCTAAATCTCTTAATCCATCTCTAACAGTCATTATTTTTTCTGCTATATCATCTAAATTTTCATTTTCATGTAGGTTCAATTTTAGTAATTCTTCATCAATAGCTTTCGCTATATCTGCACTAAGATTTAACTTAGATTTTAATTTTTCTATTTGATATGAAAGTTCCATATTATCTCTATTAATCTTCACTTGTTTATCCTCCATCAACTTGATACTTTCTTAGCATTGTGAGCTATTGTTCATATTTTCCATTAATTCCAATTGTTATTCTAATATTTAAAGCTTTGAAAATTTTATCTGCATTTTCTAAACTAATACTTCTTTTTCCACTTTCCCAATATTCAATTGCTCTAGATGTGCATCCAATCTTTTCAGCTAATTTCTTTCTAGATAAATTATTTTTTACTCTCTCTTTTGAAATCATTAGTCCTATATTCATGTTATACCTCCAAATTATTTGTATATTTTTTGAAATTATAAAAGGATTTTGAATTATTATATCGAACTATTGTTGTATAAGGAGGTGATATATATGCCATCTACAGGAGAAAAACCAGGTAAAGGTACATACAGATGTACTAATTGTGGTCAATTAGTTCGTTTAGACGATACTACAGACACATTACCACCATGCCCTAAATGTGATAAGACTACCTTTGTAAGAGTTTAGTATTCACAAAATTTTTAATAGCTTCATCAGAATAGCCAAAAGCTTTTCCTAAAATCCAATGTTCAAAAATTGTTTTTGGTTGTTCTGGAAGTTTTTTTATGACTTCCAACATATATTCATCTTTATATATCCATACTGTTTTCCATCCATGTGAAAGTTCTTCAACATATGATCTTAATTTGAAATTATTAATTATCTTAATTGAAACATCAACATATCTATCTTGGACTGGTTCACATGAGCATGGCTTTCCCTTCTGGACCATATCGCAATTAAAATCAATTCTATTAAGTACAAAATTATCCATGTTATATCACCCCTTAATCATCATCAAATATAAGTATTGTGTAGTATTTTAAATATAAAAATACCGTACATTCTTTTTGAATAATACGGTATTAAAGTTAGTTTTTAATTTTATAAGATTAAATTTACCAAGATATCTGAGTTACTATCCTTGAGACATTTGTTGTTTAACAACTGCAATTTCTTCTGGAGTTGCTGGTTGTGCTGGTATATAATATCCCTTCTCCTTAGCTTTAGTAAAAAGATTGTATTGACGATATTCATCTTGATTTCTCATTTGCTGAATTGTTTCACGTAATTGTTGATTTTCACATTGAGAAATTATACCACCATATGCTGCTAAACTTGCATTTAATCCAGCAAGATAATCACTTATCATTTCTTTTTCTTGCATATTTTACCCCTCCTAATTTAAAAATTCCATTAACTTTGCTTTATTTGCTTTTGCATCTTCAGCATCCTTTTTTAACATTTCTTTTAATGTTGGATCAGTACATTGTTGTGAATAGTCTTCTAACTTTTTCTCGATAGTACAATGAGCTCCAATTAAATGACGTAGATTTTGTAATTCAAGCTGATTTAAGTTAGCCATTATTCTCACCTCCAATTTAGAACTTCAATATTTAATATTTTCAAAATGAAATATGTTTATTCATTTTTTAATAAATTTTACAACCTCACAACTTTTAATTTATTATCAAAGATTTTATATTATATGGTTTATATAATTTTATCTTCTAGTATTTTCAAATGATGGTGGTGTTGGATTTGGAGCTTCA
>OGTN01000173.1_pt1 | contig 36952 bp, 30 predicted proteins | sample 1574591 | NCBI WGS metagenome assembly OGTN01 (sample SAMN03295830, study PRJEB24534) | human gut metagenome | isolation source: fecal sample 5 from infant 4 | host: Homo sapiens | place: USA: Pittsburgh, PA | collected 2014-07
TATGTTTTTACCATAAAAAAATATATGGTTTAAGCCATAAGACATAAACCATATACCATTAATTTTTATTCACCAGCACTATTTGACAAAGAACCTAAAAAAGTATGAATTGTAAAACCAAAAAGAATTCCCATGTAGAAAAGCAAGATAATAGAAAAGAAGGGTACAAAAAAACCGACTTAGAGCCGGCTTTTAATCTTAATTTTATAGATGTATTATTCCAAATACTAAACCAGCTATAACCATTAAAGCGGATACGGGGTATAGGTATTTGAAAGAGAACTTAATGTGGTCCTTTAATTCTAGATCTTCAACTAGACCAAGTGCAAGATAAGTTGCAGGAACAAGTGGAGATATCATTAGAGATACATTCTTTCCAATTAACATTGCCATAGCTGTGTTTATTCCTTCTACGCCAAAAGCCTTTCCAACTTCAATAATTGGTGGCATTAGTCCAAAGAAGTATGCATCAGTACCTACTAACATTCCCATAGGAAGTGCTAGGAATCCAAAGATTAGGTGAGTAAATCTGCCAAGGGCACTAGGAATAATATTTGTAAGAGTAATTGCCATTGCTTCAATCATTCCAGTTCCGTCCATTATACCGGCCATAATACCTGCTGATAAAATTGTTGCGGAGATAGTTAAAGCAGATGCAGCGTGCTCCTTAATTTTTTCATTCTGTGCCTTAAGGCTAGGATAGTTAATGCAAAGAGCAAGAGATAGTCCAATCATAAATACATAATAAGATTGAAGGACATCGACCATTAAAAGACCAATTACAGCAATAGTTAAAATAATATTTAATGGGAGAAGCTTCTTAAATCTTGGGTCAAGTTCTTCTTTAGTCTTTTCAACAACTGAAGAGTCAATCTTCAAAGTTGTTCCTGCCCCTCTTTTCTTCTCTATAGTACCGAGGATAACAGCCAAAGTTATTGTAGAAACTATACCAAAAATTTGAATTGGTATTAATTTTAACCAAAGTCCAGTTGCATCAACACCAAGAACTGTTGCAGCTCTTGCGACAGGTCCACCCCATGGTAAAAGGTTCATAACACCCATGGAACAAGCAGTTAAACAAAGTAAAACTTGAGGCCTTATTCCCATTCTCTTGTATATAGGATACATTGTTGGGATAGTAATAAGTACAGTTGTTGCTGTAGCACCGTCAAGATGAGCTATTATACCTATTATTCCTGTTGCAACTGTGATTGCAATAACATTTTCTCCCGCCATAGCAACAAGTTTATCTACTATGACATCAAATACTCCAACATCACTCATAATGCAGAAGAAGATAATTGAGAAAATAAATAAAATAGAGTTGTTAGAAACTGTTTTCATACCTGCGCCAATCATTTCTTTAAGATCGGCAATATTAGTTCCAATTAAAAGAGCGGCTAAACTAGGAACTAAAACAAGAACAACAATGGGACTCATTTTTCCCTTTAATAGCAAAACTATAATTGCTAAAACTAATAAAAAACCTACTAATGATAACATAATTTACCTCCCGTTATGTAATTGACATAAAGTCTTCATATATATAAAATATTATCGTACTAAAGAAGCTATATAACAAATATGAATTAAAAATAGGTCATATAGTTTTTAACTATGGGAGTGGATTATGAACGATAGAGAATTACTTTATATTAAAACTATAGCTGACACTAAGTCAATTTCTAAGGCGGCAGAGGAGCTTTTTATTGCCCAGCCAAGTCTTAGTCAATCTCTTCAAAGGATAGAAAGAGAATTAGGCACCCATTTATTTATTCGGGAACAAAGGGGAATGAAATTAACCTATGCAGGAGAAAAATATTATCTTATGGCAAAGGAAATCCTCGATATTTACAGTGACTTCAAGTCTGAAATAACTCACATAAATGAATTAAAGGCAGGAAGGCTAGTCATAGGCATTGCCAGATATATGGGAATGAATATTCTACCCAATGTTCTACCAGATTTTAACAAAAATTATCCGAATATCGAAATTATTATTAGAGAAGAGAACACAAGAGTGCTTGAAAATTTGGTACTAGGTGGAAATGTTGATTTTGCACTTACTCATGTCCATAAAAAGGAAATGAATGAGAAAATAAATTATGAAATCCTAAAGAAAGACGAATTTCTTTTAGTAACTCCTAAGAGTTATTTAATGAATTCAGACAAAATAAAAGTTAAAGATGGAAAAAGTTATGTTGATTTGAGAGATCTTGAAGGAGAAAAATTTATACTTCTTGATATTAATAAGGGCATAAGAAAGGTTCAAGATAGAACGATAAAATCTTATGGAATAAACCCAGAAGTTGTCTTTACTACAAAAAACTTTGAAACTGCAAAAAGACTTGCTGCCAATGGAATGGGAATTACTATAATACCCAAGGACTATTTAAACATCTTTAGCCAAGATAAAAGTTATGACAGTTTTAATTTATCTGGTACAGAAGAAAATATTTGGTACACTGCAATTCTAACAATCCCAGATATATACAAGTCCCAAGCTACTAAAGTTTTTATAGATGAGGTAAAAAGGTTTTTTAAATAAATTTAATTTTAAAGGACTGCTTTTATTAAAGTACTTCTTGTTTTTCAAAGTAAAATTAATTCAATATATTAAACTAATAAATTTAAAGAAAAGCAAGCAATGACCTTATTTTTTCAAAATTAATTGCTATTTTAAAAGCGTTGTCACAAAATAATTTTGTTGGACCTACAACATAACATTTGCTGAAAACTGCGAGAAATAGGCTTTATCTTATTGCGTAACAATGAGTTTTTAGGGTATTATAAAAATAAATGTAAAGGAGGTTTTTCGATGAAGAAAAAATATTTTGGACTTAACCTTCCAATGTTATTGGTTTTAGCAATAATTGTTTTCATAGCAACATACACGGGAGTTTTGTCAAAAGATTTAGCGGGCGGCGTTGCCCTTATGTTCGCAATAGGTATTATTTTATATGAAATTGGAGAGATTATTCCAATCTGGAATACTTATGTTGGTGGTGGACTTGTTCTTGCCTTCTTGGGTACAGCAGTTCTAGTTTATCTAAATGTTATACCAGAAGAATATGTAGAACTTATTTCAGCTGTTAACTCAAAGCCTATGGGACTATTAAACTTCTTTATCATAATGCTTATCTCTGGTTCACTTCTAGGACTTAATAGAGATCTTATGATCAAGTCTTTTGCAGGATATATTCCAGCAATCCTTGGTGGAGTTTTAGGTGCTGCCATTCTTGGTATTATTGGTGGACTTTTCTTTGGAGTTTCTCCATCTGAAACTGTTTTAAAGTATGTTCTTCCAGTAATGGGTGGAGGTAACGGTGCAGGTGCAGTTCCTCTAAGTCAAATTTATGAAAGAGTTACTGGAGATGCTGCTGCGAACTACTATGGTTTTGCTATTTCAATTCTTACAATTGCAAATATCTTTGCTATTATTGCCGGTGGTATTTTAAATAAGATTGGAAACAGTAAGCCAGGCCTTACAGGAGATAAGAAAACTCTTATGAGATCAGCTCCTGAAATTGAACAAAATGAAGAAAAGTTCACTACACAATTAAAGGACTACGCTGGAGCAATTTTAATGGCTCTTACTTTCTACCAACTAGGTAGACTTGTAGCTGATAAAGTTTGGGATCCACTAGTTCCTTCAGTGCCAATTCATCCCTTTGCTTTTATGATTATTATTGTTGCTCTTGCTAATGGACTTGGAATTGTTCCTGGACCACTTAGACAAGCTGCTAAGGAAGTTCAATCTTTCTTCACAAAAAACATTGTAATCTTAATTATGGTTGGGGTTGGTGTTGAAACTGACTTAGTTGAACTAAGAGACGCTATCACTTTTGGAAATGTTGTTATGTCATTTTTAATTGTTGTTGGCGCTGTTATTGGTTCAGGACTTGTTGGACACCTTGTAGGATTCTTCTTTGTTGACTCTGCTGTTACTGCAGGACTTTGTATGGCAAACAGAGGTGGATCTGGTGACTTGGCAGTTCTTGGAGCAGCTGACAGAATGGATTTAATTTCTTACGCACAACTTTCATCAAGACTTGGCGGAGGTATTATACTTGTTATAGGATCAATACTCTTTGGAACGCTCATGTAGTAGGAGGGATATTTTTGAAACTAAAAAAAGAAGCAATGGCTGGAACTCTTGAGTCAAATGATATTTTAATAACAGTTGACAACGGCGAAGGCATAACTATTGAACTTGAAAGTTCAGTGAAAAAACAATTTGGCAAACAAATTGAAAAAGTTATTAGAGAGACCTTAGAAGAATTAAAGGTAGAAAACGCAAAAGTTACAGCAGTAGACAAGGGAGCCTTGGACTACACTATTAAAGCAAGAGTAGAAGCAGCATGCTTTAGAGCAGCTGAAAGTACAGAATATAATTGGAGCTGATATTTTGAAAGAGAGATTAAGAAGAACAATGATGTTTCTTCCAGGTAACAACCCTGCTAACATCACTGATGCTCACATTTATGGCCCTGATTCAATTATGATCGACCTTGAAGATGCAACGAGTATCAATCAAAAAGATGCGGCAAGATTTTTAGTTTACAATGCACTTAAGACTTTAGACTACGGAAAAACTGAAGTTGTTGTAAGAATAAATGCCCTTGACACACCTTTTGGACGCGAAGATATTAAGGCAGTGGTTAAAGCTGGAGTAAATGTAATTAGATTACCAAAATCAGAAACTGCACAAGATGTAAAAGATGTAGACGAAATTATTACAGAAGTGGAAGAAGAAATGGGCTGCCTTGGTAGAACTCTTATGATGGCTGCCATTGAATCTCCAACTGGTGTAATCAATGCAGTTGACATTGCCAAGGCATCACCTAGAATGATGGGTATTGCCCTTGGAGCTGCCGACTATGTTACAAACTTAAAGACACAAAGGTCTAAACATGGTTGGGAACTTTTTGCAGCAAGAAGTCAAATTGTACTTGCAGCAAGAAATGCAGGCATTGCTTGTTTCGATACAGTTAACACAAACTTAAGCGACATGGATGCCTTTAGAGAAGAAGTTCAATTTATAAAGGACCTTGGCTTTGATGGCAAGTCTGTAATTCACCCTAAACAAATTGCTGTTGTAAATGAAGTTTACACACCAACTGAAAAGGACATTACTAAGTCACTAAGAATTATAGCTGGTTCAAAGGAAGCTGAAAGAAAGGGCTCTGGAGTTATTACAGTTGACGGAAAAATGGTTGACTATCCAGTTATTGCTGGTGCACAAAGAGTTCTTGACCTTGCAGTAGCAAGTGGAGTGCTAAAGAAGGAGGATATTGATGAACTATAATAAAAATGCAGTAGGAAGAGATATCCCTGAATACCTTGAAGGCATTGGCGAACTTGTTCCTTTTAAAGGCGAAGGCAAATATCTTAGAACTGATAGAAAGGCTTCTCCAAAGATTAGATATGGAAGAAGAGATGAAAGTAAACTTTTAGGCTCTATTGAAGAAGCCGTAAAGAAAAGTGGACTTAAAGACGGAATGACAATTTCCTTCCACCACCACCTAAGAAATGGCGACTATGTTGTAAATATGGTTATGCAAGTTATAGCTGATATGGGCATTAAAGACTTAACTCTTGCTCCATCATCACTTTCACCTTGCCACGACAAACTAATTCCACTAATTGAACAAGGTGTAATCACTGGCATTCAATCATCAGGACTTAGGGGAGAACTTGGAGAAAAAATCTCACAAGGAATCCTTAAAAAACCATGTATAATTCGTTCTCACGGTGGTCGTGCAAGAGCTATTGAAGATGGCGAACTCCACATTGATGTAGCCTTTTTAGCTGCACCATCTTGTGATGAATATGGCAACATGAATGGTAGAGAGGGAAAAGCTGCTTGTGGCTCACTAGGCTATGCCATTGTTGATGCCCAATATGCTGATTGCGTAATTGCAATCACAGATAATCTTGTACCTTTCCCTAACATTCCTGCATCAATTGGCATGATGTATGTTGACTATGTAGTTGAAGTTGACGCAATTGGAGATCCTAAGGGAATTGTTTCTGGCTCAATTAGATTTAATGACAACCCAAGAGATTTATTAATTGCAAATAATGCTGTAAAGGCAATTAAGGCATCTGGACTTTATAAAGATGGCTTTAGATTCCAAACTGGAGCAGCAGGTTCAACACTTGCAGTGGCAAAACTTCTTCGTGAAGAAATGAAGAAGGACAAGATCAAGGCATCAATGGCACTTGGTGGAATCACTGGATATATGGTGACAATGCTTGAAGAAGGTCTAATTGATGGTATTTATGATACACAATCCTTTGACCTTGATGCAGTAAGATCAATTCGCGAAAATCCAAAACACTTTGAACAAACAGCATCATCTTATGCAAATCCAAACAACCCAACTCCTGCAGTTAACACTCTTGACTTCGTACTACTTGGCGCACTTGAAATCGACACAGACTTCAATGTCAATGTAATGACAAGGTCTGATGGAGTAATCAACCAAGCAGTTGGCGGACACCAAGACACTGCACCTGGAGCAAAGATGTCACTTATCCTTGCACCACTTGTAAGGTCAAGAAATCCAATTATCATGGATAAGGTTACAACAGTTTGTACACCTGGCGAATCCGTTGATGTAGTATGTACAGACTACGGCATTGCTGTAAATCCAAAGAGAAAAGATTTAATTGAAAAATTTGAGGAAGCTGGACTTGAAATTAAAGACATCAAAGAATTGCAACAAATGGCAGAAAAACTTACAGGTAAACCTGAAGAAATTAAGTTCTCCGACGAAGTAGTTGCCGTTGTAGAATACAGAGATGGTTCTATAATTGATGTAATTAAAAAGGAAGCTTAAAGAAAAAAATCTAACTATACTATTAAGAGAGGCTGCGGTCTCTCTTTTTTTGACTTTTTATAAGAAGTTCTTGGTCTCAAAATTTATTCATGGTAAAAATTTTAATCCTGCAAAAATTTTGGGCTAATTGAAAAATTTTTCTTTATAGAAAATTATCCTGATGAAAATTTTAAATCCATAAGCAAAATAAAATTATTTGACATAAATAATATTAGGTGCTATCATAGTATAAAATTTAAACTCAACAGAGAGAAGAGTAACTTGTTGGACTGATTACAGAGAGCTTCGTTTGGTGAAAGAAGTAGAAGAAAAATAAGTGAACATGGTCTTTCTCGAGTGCTTGTCGATATTTAGATGAGTACGGGATCGCCCGTTATAGCGATAGAGTATGCTAGTACTTGAAGAGTCCCTTATTGCGAGATAAGGGAGAATTAAGGTGGTAACACGAAGCTTTCGTCCTTATGGGACGGGAGCTTTTTTTATTTTATAAAGGCACCTAAAAATTTAAATTTACTCACAAGTACAAATTTTATAGAGGAGAGGAATAAAAAATGCCCTTAATAATACCTAAAGATTTAATAGTTGAAGAAGTTTTAGAGAGAGAAAATATTTTTACAATGAGAGATTCATCTGCCAAGGAGCAGGACATAAGACCTCTTAGCATCGCCATTGTAAATTTAATGCCAAAAAAGGAAGAGACAGAACTTCAACTTTTGAGGATGTTATCAAACACAGCCCTTCAAATAAATATTGACCTTGTGAGAATGGAGTCCTACAATCCAACAAATAGCGATTTGAAAAGACTAAGAGCCTTCTACAAAACCTATGAAGATATTAAGCACAAGAAGTACGACGCAATGATAATAACTGGAGCCCCAATTGAAACTATTGCCTATGAAGAAATTAAATATTGGGACGAACTAAAGACAATTTTTGAATTTGCCAAGGAAAATGTCTACTCCACAATGTTTATATGCTGGTCAGCCCAAGCAGCCCTCTACCACTATTACAAAATCGACCACAAGGTGGCTGATGGAAAAATATTTGGCGTCTTTGAATTTGACAAGCTAAAGGACAATAAAATCGTCAAGGGTTTTGACGACACATTTTTAGTTCCTACATCAAGGCACACTTATGTTAAGGCAGAAGATTTAGAGGACATAGAAGACTTAGAAGTCCTTGCAGCAAGACCTGACACTGGAGTTTCCCTTGCCACTACAAAGGACAACCGCTTTGTATTTAACTTTGGCCACTGGGAATATGATAAGGACACCCTACACAGTGAATACATTAGAGATATTTCTCAGGGCAAGAAAATTGCCCCACCACAAAATTATTATGAGGACAATGACCCTAAGAAGGAAATAAAAATCAGGTGGAGGTCTGCAGGAAACTTGTTCTTCTCCAACTGGCTAAACTACTGCGTATATCAAGAGACACCTTTTGCCATTGAAACGATAGAAGGCAAGTCTGTTTCAAAATTTGGCGGCAGCTCCTTAAAGGACGCGGGACAATTTGCCAAGGTGAAAAAAATTATTTTCTCCAAGGAAGACAGAGATGTAATTGTAGTTTCTGCACCGGGAAGAAGATTTAAGGAGGACACAAAGGTCACAGATGAATTAATTTCTCTATCTGATAAAAATTCAAAAATTGAGGACCTTGAAAAAATTATAAAGTCTCTTGAAGAAGAACTAGCTGCCCAAAGAGCCTATAGGGACACCCAACTGGAAAAAATTGAAAAAAGATTTTCTGACATTGCAGAGGATTTAAAGCTTGAAGAATTTTGGGATGAGGAACTAAAATTTGTCTTTGAACAGATAAAAAATTCAAATAACAAGGACTTTATAGTCAGCAGAGGCGAGTTTTTAAATGCAAAACTTTTGTCAAAATATTTGGATTACGACTTCATAGATGCCAAGGACATAATAATTTTTGACGAGGAAGGACAAGTTGATTTAAAAAAATCAAGAGAGGCAATAAGAATCCACATTGGCGACAACCAAAAAGCAGTGGTGCCAGGCTTTTATGGCAGCGACAACAATGGCGACATAGTAACTTTCACAAGGGGCGGCAGCGACTACACAGGAAGCCTTATAGCCTATGCACTGGACTCCAAGGTCTACGAAAACTGGACTGATGTAAATGGAATAATGACTTCAGACCCCAATAAGGATCCTGACGCAAAGACAATTGACAAGCTAAATTTTAAGGAGCTAAAGGAAATAATAAATAAGGGCGCCCAGGTCTACCAGGGAGATGCCATAAGGCCCGTTGAAGAAAAAAATATTACCATAAAAATTTTAAACACAAATAATCCTAGAAATCACGGAACAGTTATTAAAGACTAAAAAAAAGGAGCCAGAGTGTAAAAACTTTGGCTCCTTTTAAAATAAAAGGCTGGCTCCAGCAAGCCTTTTTAAAAATTATAGAGATTCTGCAATTTTTTCTGTCAAATCAATAACTCTTTCAGTGTAACCCCATTCGTTGTCGTACCAAGAAATTAATTTAACCATTTTTCCGTTAACTGTTGTAAGAAGTGAATCGAAAATAGAAGAGTGAGTGTTTCCAATGATGTCAGATGAAACAAGTTCGTCTTCAGAATATTCAAGGATGCCCTTTAATTCATTTTCAGCTGCCTTTTTCATTGCTGCATTGATTTCTTCAACAGTAGCTTCCTTTTCAAGTTCAAAAGTAACATCGACAAGAGAGCCAGTTGGAACAGGAACTCTTAGGGCAAAGCCAGTTAAAATTCCGTCAACTTCTGGAATAACTTTTCCAACAGCCTTAGCTGCACCAGTTGAAGTAGGAATAATATTTTCAGCGCCCATTCTTGCACGACGCATGTCTTTTTTGTGAACGCCATCGTGAATATTTTGGTCATTAGTGTAGGCGTGAACTGTAGACATAAGTCCCTTCCTGATGCCAAAGTTTTCTAAAATAACTTTAGTAACTGGAGCAAGACAGTTTGTAGTACATGATGCGTTGGAAATAATGTCGTGCAAAGCTGGATCATACTTGTCGTCGTTAACTCCCATAACAACAGTAAGCATGTCGCCCTTGCCTGGAGAAGTTAAGACAACTTTTTTTGCTCCACTTGTTAGATGTCCTCTAGCCTTGTCTTCGTCCTTGAAGGCACCTGAAGAGTCGATGACAATGTCAACGCCAAGTTCCTTCCAATTCATTTGGTCTGGAGTTTTTGATTCAACAAAAGTAACTTTCTTTCCATTTATAATCATTCCGTCATCAGTAAATTCAATTTCACCAGGGAATCTTCTATAAATAGAATCAAATTTAAATAGGTGAGTTCTTTCCTTTAAAGTTTTGTTTAAGTTTCTAACGGCTACATGAGTAACTTCGAAGTTACAATCATCTCTTAGAGCCCAAATTCTAAGAGCATCTCTGCCAATTCTTCCAAATCCCATTATGCCAACATTTTTTTTCATAAAAACCTCCGTAATCATTGCATTCTTATATTCATTATAACACAAGTAGAAAAAAGTGAAATTCAAAAATTATTGTGTTAAGATAGTTAAAAAGGAAGTGGCGATATGAATAGTGGAATAAGTAGAGAAGATGGCCTAAAACTTTTAAAGGAATACAACAAGGAAGACTTTCATATAAGACATGCCTTAACTCTTGAAAGTGTAATGGGATATTTTGCAGAGGAATTTGACAAGGACAATGTGGACTTTTGGAAGATGGCAGGCCTCCTTCACGATGTTGATTATGAAAAATATCCTGAAGAGCATCTCAAAAATACGCCGGAAATTTTAAAGGGTGCAGGTGGAAGTGATGAATTAATTCACGCAATTTTATCTCACGGTCACGGTCTTTGTTCAAGTGTTGAGCCAGAGCTTTTTATGGAAAAGGTCCTCTTTGCAGTAGACGAGCTTACAGGTTTAATCTACGCTGCATCTCTTATGAGACCCTCTAAGAGCACTAAGGACATGAATTTAAAAAGTGTGAAGAAAAAATTTAAGGACAAAAAATTTGCTGAAGGCTGCTCTCGCGATGTTATTAAAAGAGGAGCAGAAAATTTAGGCTGGGAACTTGATGAATTAATAGAAAAAACTCTTCTTGCCATGCAAGATAGGGAAGATTTAATTGAAAATTCTTTAAAAAATGAGCTAAGCTCTTAAAAAATTGCCAAAAATCGTCAAAAATCGTATAAATTCGTTGATAAGAATGGCTTGCTGTGTTAGAATTTATATGTTATAGAAATTTAAGGGAGGTAGTTGTTTGCAAACTTTATTATCTATTATAATTATTATTTCAAGCATTATTATAATAGCTGTAGTAGCACAAATGGAATCAGATCAAGCTGGTCTTGGAACTCTTCAAGGTGAAGAAACTACTATGTGGGGCTCACATAAAGGTTCTAGTAAAAAAGACATCCAAAATAAAATTGTAATGATTTCAAGCATAGTTTTTGCACTTGCACTTATTATTTTAGCTGCAATTTAATTAAAATTAGGAAGAAAATAGGAATGATATTTTTTCTACTTCCTATAGTGGTCTTTATTGCAATTGTATTTTTGTTGGCGAGTGTTTTATAAATACATTGCAATTAAAATTTAAGGAGGATTATAATGAATACTTTATATTTAGCTCCTATAGTCGGCGTTTTGGCACTATTATTTGCTTTTTATAAGGCAAGCTTCGTGTCAAAACAAGATGCCGGAAATGAAAGAATGAAGGAAATTTCTTCTTACATTTCAGAAGGAGCTATGGCATTTTTAACAAGGGAATATAAGGCTCTTGTTGTTTTTGTCATTGTACTTGCAATTATCTTGGCAGTAGGACTTAAATCAATCCCAACTGCTATTTGTTTCGTTGTTGGAGCTATCTTTTCAGTAGCTGCTGGTTATGTTGGTATGAAAGTTGCCACAAAGGCAAATGTTAGAACAACTAACGCAGCATGGAAGGGTGGACTAGGTAAAGCACTTGACGTAGCCTTTTCAGGTGGAGTTGTAATGGGAATGTGCGTTGTTGGTCTAGGAATCATTGGTATTACTTGCGCATACTTCTTTACAGATGGACAAACTGAAATTATTACAGGATTTTCACTTGGAGCATCTTCTATTGCACTTTTCGCAAGAGTAGGTGGAGGTATCTACACTAAGGCAGCAGACGTTGGAGCTGACCTTGTAGGTAAGGTTGAAGCTGGTATCCCAGAAGATGACCCAAGAAACCCTGCAGTTATCGCTGATAACGTAGGAGATAACGTTGGGGACGTAGCTGGAATGGGCGCTGACTTATTTGAATCTTATGTAGGAGCTCTTCTATCAGTTATCACTCTTGGAGTAGTAGCTTATGGAGAAGATGGAGTTAAATTTGGTCTTCTTGTTGCAACAGTTGGTATCTTAGCATCAATTGTAGCTGCCTTCTTTGTAAAGGGAGACAAGAACCCACAAAAGGCTCTTAACGCAGGAGAATATGTAGCAGCAGCTGTTACTATGATTGCTTCAGCTATTTTATCAAATGTAATTTTCGGAAGCTTTGCACCTTTTGCACCAGTAATTATTGGTATTGCAGTTGGTCTAATTATTTCTAAATTCACAGAATATTACACAGCTGATGACTATGCACCAGTAAAGAGAATTGGCGCAGAATCAGAAACTGGAGCTTCTACAAATATTATTGCTGGACTTTCTGTTGGTATGATGTCAACAGTTGGACCAATTATTGTTATCGCTATTGGAATTATAGCATCCTTCCTTGGAGCTGGCGGAAGCGCAGATCCAGTTATTGGACTTTACGGAATTTCACTAGCAGCTGTTGGTATGCTTTCAACAACTGGTATGACAATTGCCGTAGATGCTTACGGACCAATCGCTGATAACGCTGGTGGTATTGCAGAAATGTGCGACCTACCAGAAGACGTTCGTGAAATCACAGACTCACTTGACTCTGTTGGTAATACAACAGCAGCAATAGGAAAGGGATTTGCAATAGGTTCAGCAGCACTTACTGCCCTTGCACTTTTCGTTTCTTATATCAACGCAACTGGACTAAGTGGAATTGATATTTCTAAGCCAGAAGTTATAGCTGCAACATTTATCGGTGGTATGCTACCATTTGCCTTCTCTGCACTAACAATGTCAGCAGTAGGTAATGCAGCATCAGAAATGATCGACGAAGTAAGAAGACAATTTAAAGAAATACCTGGCATCATGGAAGGCACAGGAACTCCTGACTATGCAAGATGTGTAGACATCTCAACAGGAGCAGCACTAAAGCAAATGATCGTACCAGGACTTATAGCAGTAATAGTTCCAGTACTAGTAGGAATACTACTTGGAACAGAAGCCCTAGGCGGACTTCAAGCAGGAGCTCTTATAACAGGCGTACTAATGGCAATCTTCATGTCAAACGCTGGTGGAGCTTGGGACAATGCAAAGAAATACATTGAAGGTGGAGCACACGGTGGTAAAGGTTCAGAAGCTCACAAGGCAGCTGTAACTGGAGATACTGTTGGTGACCCATTCAAAGATACATCAGGACCTTCTCTTAATATTCTAATTAAACTTATTACTGTTGTATCCCTTGTATTTGCACCACTATTTGTTGCATACGGCGGAGTATTCCTATAAAAAAATAAATCTGTTAGAGAGAAATCTCTAGCAGATTTTTTATTGCAAACAAGCTTAAATTTTTAAAGACTCTGTCAGGACCCTTACCTGGCAGAGTTTTTTAATTGAAAAAACCACTAGCCTTAGCCAGTGGTTGTGATTTAAAAATTTTTAGCAATCTGTTGGGTCCAGTAGGTTATTTAAAGTCTTTACATGAATTCCCGTTGCATTCTTTGGAAGATAGCCTGATTTTTTATTTCTATAGGCTGTTGCTGCTATGTCTAGGTGGACCCAAGGCGTACCTTCTTTTACAAACTCGCCAACAAATAGTCCTGCTGTAACAGAGCCTGCATCTCTACCTGAAGTGTTCTTGATGTCTGCAACTTCTGACTTGTTTAATTTTTTGTAGTCCTCGTCATAAGGGAAGACCCAAATTTTTTCACCAGATAATTTTCCTGCTTCAAGGACTTCATTGTAGAAGTCTTCATTATTTGTAACTGCACCTGTGTAAACTTCTCCAAGGGCAATTGTAACTGCACCAGTAAGTGTTGCAAGGTCAATAATTTTTTCTGCTCCAAGATCATTTGTGGCATAGTGGACTGCATCGGCAAGGGTGATTCTTCCTTCGGCGTCAGTGTTTGCCACTTCAATTGTAAGCCCCTTCATGGAGTCAATTACATCGCCAGACTTGTAGGATGTGCCTGAAATCATATTTTCGCAAGCGGCAACTACTCCCACTACATTTACCTTGGCCTTGTTCTTTGCAAGGGCATAAATTGTACCAATAACTGTGCCTGCACCACCCATGTCGCAGTGCATGTAGTTCATGCCGGCAGGTGTTTTTATGTTGTAGCCACCAGAATCGTAAGTTAGTCCCTTGCCAACTAGGGCAATTTTTTCTGCCTCAGCATTTTTATATTCCATTACAATAAGTCTTGGACGGTTACTTGCGCCTGCTGCCACTCTTAAAAAGGCCTTCATGCCAATTTTTTCGATTTCATCTTCTTCATAAACTTTTACATTTACGCCAAGCTTTTCTAATTTTTCTACTGCAATATTAGCAAGGCTCTCTGGATAAATTACATTGGCCCTTTCATTTACAAGGTCTCTTGCAAGGAAAACTCCATCCATAATATTTTCCATTTTATCTAGGCCGGCACGAAGTTTTTCTTCAGGTCCCTTAAAGGCAGAGTAGTTTACTATAAGTTCAAAGTCAGCCTTCTTTTCTTTGACATCAGTTTTTTTAGTGAACTCATATTCACCTTGGCGAAGGCCCTCATAGGCTGCCATAATAGTTTTTCTGTTGCACATACCAAGGTCTGGCATTTTAATCTCGACTTCATGTTCTTCATTGTCTCTTAAAATATTTCCAAGCTCAAAGAAAAGATTTCTCTCATCTTCAAGGTCAATTTCATCTTCTCCTAGGCCCATAAAAATTTCTGATTCTTCAAGAAAACTAGGAAGGTATAAACTTTCCTTAAACTTATATGAAAATTTTTTCTTTTCAAGATATTCTTTAATCTCTAATGGAAGTTCCCCATCTTTTTTTACAAAGTGGACTTTGAGTCCCCCTTCTTTATACAAATTAAATTTAATCATATTTCACCTCTACTTTAATTATACATGAGATTTGCAAAAGGTCTAATCTAAATAATTAAAGATAAGAGGAAAATATACTTAATACATCACTGTTTTTTCGGGATAAATTATGATATTATTAAATTATAAAATAATAGCATCAATTTAGTTGATAACGCTGGATTGGTGTTTTTTTGGGTGGTGTTTTAATGGGTAAAGAATTAAAAGCTTCAATAATGTTATTTATCACATCAATAATTTGGGGACTTGCCTTTGTGGCACAGGCCCAGGGCATGGAACACATAGGACCCTTTACCTTTACAGCATCTAGGTCTCTTGTTGCTATAATTTTTTTGTACCTAACCTATGTATTTTTTAACAAAACATCAAAATCCTATAGAGAGCAAAAATTTGATATGAAGAGAACCATAAGGGGTGGAGTTCTTTGTGGTCTTGTCTTTACTTTTGGAATTAACTTTCAACAAATTGGCCTAGTCTATACAACTGCAGGTAAGGCAAGTTTTCTCACAGCTCTTTACATTGTATTCATTCCAATAATTGGACTCTTTTATGGAAAGAAAATAAATAAAAAACTTCAATTGTGTATAGTTTTTGCCATGATTGGAACTTATCTCATGTCAGTAAAGGGAAGCCTTAGCATGAATATTGGCGATTTGATTACAATTTTTGGTTCAATTGTTTTTGCCATTCACATTTTAATGCTATCAGAGTTTTCCAAGGACACTAATGCAGTTTTAGTTTCTTTAATTCAATTTGCAGTTTGTGGATTTTTCTCCCTAATAGCTGCTCTTATTTTTGAAGGAATAGAAATAGATGCAATTTTAAAGTCCTACCTAGCTATTTTGTATGTGGGGATCTTGTCATCAGGCGTTGGATTTACAATTCAGCTAATGGCACTAAAGGAACTGGACCCAGTTGTTGCCTCTATGATTTCCTCACTTGAATCAGTTTTTGGAGCAGTCTTTGGCTGGCTCATTCTTTCACAAAGCATGAGTGAGAGAGAAATTATTGGTGGCATAATTATTTTTGTGGCAACACTTATAGCCCAACTGCCAATAGAAGTTTATTTGAAGAAAAAACTGGAAGGACGCTAGAATTTTTCACAAGAATTTTATATTAATTAAAATAGATTTCACATTTATGATATACAATCTTTGAGAGGTGAAGATATGTCACTATTTGAAAAAATTTTCCAAAAGGCTGGTAAGAAGATAATTACCATTGACGGAGAGTATGGCAGCGGTGCTAATGAAATTGCAAAAAAAGTTGCCGAAAAATTAAACTATGAACTATACGACGAAAAGTTAATTGAGCTCATGAGCCTTGAAGGAAAGGTAAAGCCTGAAGAGATAAAAAAAGACGATTCCTTCTTGCAGGGAACTATTTACGATTTATATAGGCAAAATTATTCCTACTCCCAAGAGGACATTGCAACAAATGACGCAGCCTTTCTCTTGGACTCAAGGACTATAAGAGAAATTGCAAAAAATAAAAAGGCAATAATCTTTGGCAAGTGCGGAGATTTTGTCTTGGAAGATTTCCCAAAGTTATCTGTATTTATTTATGCTTCTCAAGAATTTAAGGAAGAGAGAATTTTAAATACTTACAAGGTAAAGGAAGACAAGCTCCAGCTAAAGCTTGAAAGAGAAAACAACAGAAGGGCCAACCATTACGGCAGAAACACGGGAAAAGTTTGGGGCGACAGAGCCAGTTACGACCTCTTAATAAATTCATCTGCCTTTGACTTCGAAAGCGTGGCAAATTTAATTGTAGATATGTCACAAAATAAAAAATAAAATTTTGAAAAATAGATTTCACAGCTTTGAGATCTATTTTTTTGTTATTCTTCCTTCTTTGGGTATAAAATACTTATAAGAAAAGATGGTGATGAAATGAAGGAATTAATTATTTCAAAAGTTATAAATAAGCTGGGCGTAATTTATTTTAATAGACCTGAAAAATTAAATGCCCTTAATTTTGAAATGATAATAAAAATTAGAGAGATCTTAGAAAAATGGGAAGATGATGATAAGATTAGGGCAGTTTTATTTGACAGCTTAAGTGAAAAGGCCTTCTGTGCTGGTGGAGATTTAAAGGACCTTTACAACAACTATATTAATAATGATTCTTGCCAGAAAAAAGATGAGTTTTTCGCCACAGAATTTGAGCTAGACAAGTATATTGCCTCCTACAAAAAACCAATAATAAGCAATTGGAGAGGCATAGTCATGGGAGGCGGCCTAGGCCTCAGCATAAACTCCGACTATATTATTTGCCATGACTCTGTAAATTGGGCAATGCCAGAAACTGGTCTGGGCTTTGTGCCAGATGTTGGTGTGGGAAAATTTATCTCTAAACTCCCAAGGGCTTTGGGCCATTATGTGGGCCTTCTCGGTAGAAGCCTTGAAGCTTCAGATTTAATTAAATATGATTTTGCCCATGTCTATATAAATTCAGAGGATTATGAAAAATTAATTGAAAAACTTTTTGAGTTTTCAGAAATTTATGAGGGAGAAGAATTAATTGAAAAATTAAAAGACTATGGCGATAAATATAATTTGCCAGCAAAGGAATCTTTTGTAGATAAAAATTTTGACAAAATCGAAAAATATTTTAATAAGGATAGCCTAGAAGAAATTTATGAGGTCTTAGAAGAGAACCTTGAAGATGAATTTGCAAGAGAAATTTATTATGACTTAAAGGCAAGGTCACAGTTTATGCTTCAAGTGCAATTTGAAAAATATTTTTTATGTAAAAATTTGACCTACCATGAAACTGTGGACCTTGACCTAAAAATTTTAAACTATGCAGTAAAAACTGGAGACATGAAAGAGGGCATTAGGTCAAGGATAATAGATAAGGATTATTTGCCGAAGTGGTCAGTAGCTTCACTTGACCATGTATATATGGAAGAAGTAAAAAAATTATTAGAAGTAGAAAAATAAAAAAATATTCTTAAAAGATACTATTTTAAAACAGTCATTGAATTAAAGTAGTATCTTTTAAAATTAAAAGATAAGGATATCTAAAAAGACAGATAAAGCGAGGATATATTAAAGAAAAACATTTATCCAATCGCAATAAAATTAAAAATATTTTAATGAAGAAGGATTATTAAAAAAAGAAAGATAAAATAATAAACAAAATCAAGTGACAAATACTATGATTTAAGTATATGTAGAAATACTAGAAAGTTTTTATTTACAAACTTCTTTGTCTTATATAAGTAGGAAAAACTTATAGATTTTTACTAATTTTTGTAAGCGCGTTTCTCTTATTATTTAAGGAGGAAAAATGAAAAAAATAAATGAAAAACCTCGTAATGGAATGAGTAAGTTGTCACTAGGTTTTGTTTCTTGCCTTTTAGGCTTTTCTTTAATGCTAGGTTCAGTACCAGGACAAGCCTATGCAAGTTCAGTTAAAAATTATACGCAAATAGCCTTAAAGTCTGACAAGACCAATAAAGAAAGAGAAGAAAGTCAAAGACCAGGTACAGGTGGCGAAGATCAAAATGCAAATGAGAAGTTTGCAGCAAGGGTTAAAAAGGCCAAGGAAGAATTGAAAGTCTATTTAGATACAATGGACGATAAAGTTCTTGATAATGAAGCAATAGAATATGGTGACAATCAAGTAAAATCTCAAATTAAAAACTCTATAGCTAGGGCAAAAGAATTATTAGCAAAAGATTCTAATTCAATAAGTGAAGAAGAAGTGGCAGAAATTGAAGCAATGCCATTTAAAAAAGTTGATGGTAAAAAATCTGGCTTATTTAGAGATTATACTAAAAAAGCCCTTGTTAACTTTGAGGTTTCTGGAGATAGGGATAAGTTAAACCCACATAACAATAAAAAATATGTTGCCCTTAAGGACAATAAAATAAGAATTAAATCTACTTTAAAAGATGCAGGAAAGATTGGAGAAAATGAAAAATTCTTCTTCAAGCTTAACTATGTAACTGTAGATGATTTTAATGCTATGAAACCTTCGAAGGAAGTAGATATAACTTCAACAGCTACACCTAAATACAAAAAACAAGAGCTTCCAAGAGAGGACTACTCTGTTAAGGCTGTGGATGGTGGTTATGAAATTGTAATAACTAAATTACCAGACAAGGCAAAATATATTAAACCTATTGTATTAGTTAAGTTTGCAGAGAATACTTATTTTGAAAATGGTGACATGGTAGAAGTTACTGAAAGCGCAATAGAAAATGCTCCAAATGAAAAACCTAAATCAAAACATGGAGCCTATATTTTTGGCTACGGTGACAAGAGTTTCCGTCCTGAGGGGAAGATAAGTCGTGCTGAAGCAGCTTCTATGATAGGAGCCTTGGCTGGATTAGACTTAGACAATAAGGACAAGCCTAACTTCAAAGACACACCTAATGGATGGTATAATGCAGCCATAAATGCTATGGTTAAAAACAACTTGATGTTCGCAGACGAGAATGGCAACTTTAGACCTAATGAGCCAATAACTAGGGCAGAATTTGCTAGAGCCATAGCTGGCATTGATAAGAAGAACAACAAGACCGCTCCTTTTGCAGATATCAAGGGTCACAAATTTGAAGATGCAATCAATCAAGTTTATGGTAATGGACACATTGTTGGCTATCCAGATGGAAGTTTTAAACCAGATGGTGTTATTACTAGGGCAGAAGCCGTTACAATTTTAAACCACTATGATGGTCGTTCTATTAACAAAAAAGATTTAGAAAAGATTATTAAGGACTTTAATAGTTTCACTGATGTCAAAGAAAATCACTGGGCCTATGTTCAAATTTTCTTGGCAGCAAATGACTATCAAGAAATTTTAAATTCCTTGGCTAAGAAGAATTAAAAATTACTAAATTATCTTCATTTTCTCAAAAATGGATGCAGTCTTTACTGTGTCCATTTTTTTATAGAAATTTATATTGTAGGCTAAAAAAGAATTATAAAATGGAAATTCTTTATCCTATTTGCATCTTTTGTTATTCTTAAGTGCAAAAATTTTTTATTTCTTTATGTTTTTTAAAATCAACAAAATTTGATATAATATGATACTGTAATTGTAGTTAAAAAATTATTTTCGGGTAAAATGAATGGAAGATGACCATTGAAAACTTTAAAGATATGTGAAAAATTTTATAATACCAAGGAGATTAGCTTTGAAGATTTTTCCCACCTAATGAATTTGGATAAAGTTGAAGCCGAAGATTTATATGCCTTTGCAAGAGACCTAGCAGTAAAAAACTTTGGCCGAGAGATTTACATTAGGGGCCTAATAGAAATTTCCACTTATTGCAAAAACAATTGCTACTATTGTGGTCTTAGGTTGGCCAACAAAAATACCAAGAGGCTTAGGTTGTCTAAGGAAGAAATCTTGGACCTTGCCAGCCACTCAGTGGACCTGGGGATAAAAACCATTGTCATGCAGGGTGGCGAAGATGACTTTTATAGCCTTGATTACTTAAAAGAAATTATTTATCATATCAAAGAAAAGTTTCCTGATGTTGCCATAACACTTTCTCTTGGTGAAAGAGATTTTCAGGACTTTGAGGCCTTGAAAAATATGGGGGCTGACAGGTACCTCTTGCGGCATGAAACCTATTCCAAGTCTCACTACCAAAGGCTTCATCCAAGCTCTATGAAGTTTGAAAACAGGATTGATTCCATTCTAAAATTAAAGGACTTGGGCTTTCAAACAGGTTGTGGCATGATGGTGGGTTCACCTTATCAAAGGCTTGAAAATTTATATGAGGATTTAAAATTTATTTTAAAATTAAGACCTCAGATGGTGGGAATTGGACCTTTCATACCCCAACATGACACTCCTTTCAGGGACTTTGAAGGCGGCAAGTTAGAAGATGTTCTTAAAATTTTATCCATTGTAAGGATTGCGGACGAGAAACTTCTCTTGCCATCAACAACTGCCCTGGGAAGTATTGACGAATTTGGACGAGAAAAGGGAATTTTGGCAGGGGCCAATGTTTTAATGCCAAATGTTGGGGCAGAGAAACTTAGAAAAAATTATAAGCTTTACGACAATAAAATCGGTACAGAAGTTCAAAACTCTGACGACTTTATGGGACTAGAGAAAAAACTAGAGAAAATTGGATATAAGATTTCCAAATCTAGAGGAGATTATAAGTAAGGATTAAGGAATAGTGAAGAAATTGTACAAGCTAGATTCAAAAATTGCAGATGAATTTATAAACCATCAAGAGATCTTAGACACTCTTGAATATGCAGAAAAAAACAAGAATAATAAGGACCTCTTAGATGAAGTTCTTGAAAAGGCAAAGAAGGAAAAGGGACTAAACCACAGAGAGGCGGCTTTACTTCTACTTGCTGAAGACAAGTCTTACCAAGAAGAAATTTATAAGCTTGCAAAGAAAATTAAGGAAGACCACTACGGCAACAGGATTGTTTTGTTTGCCCCCCTTTATCTTTCAAACTATTGTATTAATGGTTGTGTTTATTGTCCTTACCATGCAAAAAATAAATCAATTAGAAGAAAAAAATTATCTCAAGAAGAAATTAAAAGTGAAGTTATAGCCCTTCAAGACATGGGTCACAAGAGACTTGCCCTTGAACTTGGTGAAGACCCTGTGAACAATACAATGGAATATATTTTGGAATCCATTAAGACAATATATTCTATTAAACATGAAAATGGTCAAATAAGAAGGGTCAACATAAATATTGCTGCTACTACTGTGGAAAATTATAAAAAATTAAAGGATGCAGAAATTGGAACCTACATCCTCTTCCAAGAAACCTACAACAAGAAGTCCTATGAAGAACTTCACCCAACAGGACCAAAGCATAATTACGCCTACCACACTGAAGTCATGGATAGGGCCATGGAAGCTGGCATCGACGACGTTGGGATTGGAGTTTTATTTGGACTAGAAACTTATAAGTATGAATTAGTTGGACTCTTAATGCACGCAGAACACTTGGAAGCAAGATTTGGAGTTGGACCTCACACAATTTCTGTTCCAAGAATCCAACCTGCCGATGACATTGATCCAAGTGATTTTAAAAATGAACTTGCCGATGATATTTTTGAAAAACTAATTGCCCTAATTAGGGTTTCAGTACCTTACACTGGCATGATAATCTCAACTAGAGAGTCACAAAAAGTTAGAGAACGCGCTCTTGAACTAGGTGTAAGTCAAATTTCTGGTGGATCAAGAACTTCTGTTGGTGGATATGTTGAGGAAGAATTAGAAGAAGATAACTCTGCTCAATTTGATGTTGCAGATAATAGGACCCTTGAAGAAGTTGTGGACTGGTTAATGGAACTTGGTTATATCCCAAGTTTTTGTACAGCCTGCTATAGGGAAGGAAGAACTGGCGACAGGTTCATGCAACTTTGCAAGTCAGGACAAATCTTAAATTGTTGTCAGCCTAATGCCCTTATGACTTTGAAGGAATACATGCTAGATTATGGAAATGAAAAGACAAGAGAACTTAGCGAAGACTTAATTGCAAGAGAACTTGAAAAAATTCCAAATGAAATTGTAAAGAAGAAGGCTAAAGAATATATAAGCGAAATGGAAGAAGTTGGAAAGAGAGATTTTAGATTTTAATGGAACTTAATAAGACAAATTCTGGTAACAGGATCCACATAGGATTTTTTGGAAAGGTAAATTCGGGCAAGAGCTCAATAATAAATGAATTTTCTGGCCGAGATATTTCCATTGTTTCAAACCAAGAGGGGACAACTACAGATCCAGTTTACAAGTCAATGGAGATTAAGAGCTTGGGTCCATGTCTTTTAATGGACACGCCAGGCATTGGAGACGAAACAGTCCTTGGACAAAAGAGGATGAAGAGAACTGACGAAGTTATATCGAAAACTGACATTGGAGTCCTAGTTGTATCAGATACCCAAACAGGACCTGAAAGGGAAATGCTAAAAAAATTTAAGGACACTCCAATCCTTCTTGTAATAAATAAAATTGACCTCTTATCAGAAGAAGAAATAAAAAAAATAAGAGAAGATTTTTCTTCTTATAAAATAGTGGAAGTTTCTGCCCTAAAAAAAATTGGTTTTGATAAGATCTTAGAGGAACTCTTGAAATTTAAACCAAAGGAGGAAGAGAGACTTTTTGACGGCATGGTGGAAGAGAAGGACTTAGTCCTCTTAGTAATTCCCCAAGACATTGCAGCACCAAAAAACAGGATTATCCTTCCACAAGTTCAAACAATTCGTGAACTCCTTGATAGGAACGCCCTGGTTTCCATGGTAAAGCTTGAAGAGCTTCCTGATATCCTAGGACTTTTAAATAAGAAGCCAGACCTAGTAGTTGCAGACTCCTCTGTCTTCTTAGAAGTTTATGAAAAAATCCCAAGAGATGTTAAGTTAACATCCTTCTCAGTCTTATTTGCAAAACTAAAGGGTGACATTGATGAATACATCAAGGGAGTAGAAGCTCTAAAAAAAATAAATGAGAATTCAAAAATATTAATAGCAGAGTGCTGCACCCATGCCCCAGCAGAAGAAGACATTGGAAGAATAAAAATTCCAAACATGATAAGAAAGAAAGTTGGCCAAGGCTTACAGGTTGATGTGAGTTCAGGTTCAGTCTTACCAGAAAATATTTCGGATTACGACCTCATAATCCAATGTGGCGGCTGCATGCTCAATGCAAAAAATATTAGGAGTAGAATCGAGAGTACAAAAGAAAAAAGCATCCCAATAACAAACTACGGAATAGTAATAGCATATTTCAAGGGGATACTGGATAAAATAAATTATTAAAGATAATTAATAATAAAGAGCTGTGGTGACACAGCTTCAGATTGATGACAAGGCAGGCAAAAAGCCTGCTATTTTAATATAATCATCTAATAAAAAAAATTAGGAATACTGCTATATAAATTGAGTCCTAATAAAGATTTAACTTTGAATAAATTAATGGTTTTTTTTAGAAAATACATTAAAATGCAAAAAAACCCAGAAAATATTCCTGGGTTTGTCTACAATCTGAGGACATTCTAATGAATGCCCTTTTTTTGACCTTATTAAATTTATTTTAAAGAATCATCTCTTGTGACCTTGATTTTGTAGTCACTTAAAAGAGTGTCAGCCAAGAGGATTTCTTCTATTGCCTTTTTAGATTCTTCGTCAGCGTCCCTTAAGAGACCTCTCTTAATGGCATTCTCTTCCACTTCCTTCTTTTGATCCTTGGAGAAATTGTTGTAGTCCTCAATGTCAATTCGATTAAAAATAGATTCTTTCTCGTCAAAAACCTTTAAGGAGTCCTCGTAAATTTCGTGGCTCAAAATTTTTGCCGGTGGAATTTTTATTTCAATACTTTTGCCCTCAAGGTCCACGTTCATTTTTTCCAGGTCAACGCCTGCGCTTATGACTCCATCGTAGGAGACTATGAATTTTTTTGATGTAAAGGGAATTTTATAGCCGTAAAAAGTATTTTGATTTTCAAACTGTCCCATATTTGTGTAGTGATATTTTAATGTTGTAAGTTCCTTGGCGCCAACTAATTTATTAAAAATTAAAGTCGAAGTGATGTCTGGTTCCATTTCAGCTTTCATAGTTTTTTTGCCAGCAAAGAAAGTTGCAAAAAGTGCCACTGCAAGTAGGAGAACCAAAATTATTATTCTTTTAAATTTTTTCATTATACACCTCCATCATGGAAATAATTATAACATAAAATTTTCAATAAAAAGCTTCTTATGGACATTCTTTTCTGTTATAATCACAAATTCTTTGATATAATTAGTCTAAAAGATATGGAGGAAGATGTTAATGGACGATGGCGCCTTGTGGGCTAAGCTAATATTAATCGCAATACTTACAGGAATTAACGCATTTTTTGCCTCAGCAGAAATGGCAATGGTTTCAGTTAATAATAATAAAATAAAAGAATTGGCAGAAGAGGGAGACAAGAGGGCAAAGACACTACTCTCTATCTCATCTGACCAAACGAGATTCTTGTCTACAATACAAGTTGCAATAACTCTAGCGGGATTTTTCTCATCTGGTTCTGCAGCTACAAGTATTTCACAAGTTTTTGGAGTCTACTTAAGTGATAGGGGCCTACCTTATGGCTTTACAGTGTCCTTTATTTTGGTGACATTTTTATTATCTTACATCACCCTTGTCTTTGGAGAACTTGTGCCAAAGAGAATAGCCCTTCAAAATTCAGAAAAAGTTGCCCTTAAATCCAGCAATATAATTGCCTTTGCCTCAAAAATATTTTATCCCTTTGTAAAACTATTGTCCTTCTCAACGGCATTAGTTTTAAAGATGATGGGCAAGTATTCTGAAGATGTTGAAGAAAAAATTTCTGAAGAAGAATTAAAATCTTATATAAAAGTTTCCACTCAGCAAGGAGTAATAAACTCAGCTGGTGAAGAGATGATAGTAAATATAATGGACTTTGACGACAAGTTGGCATACGAAATAATGACGCCAAGGACATCAATTTACATGGTGGACTATGACGAATTTAACACAGACACAGTTACAGAAATTCTAAAGATGGGCTACTCAAGGATGCCAGTCTTTAGAGAAAATACAGACAACATTCTGGGAACAGTTTACATCAAGGACCTTTTCGTAGAATATGCAAAAAATGATTATGAGTCCATTGACTTGGACAAGTGTATAAAGTCACCTTACTTTGTGCCTGAAACCAAAAAAATTGACATGCTCTTAAAGGAACTTCAATCCTCAAAAAATTATGTGGCAATACTAATTGACGAGTACGGTGGTTTTTCAGGAATGGTTACAGTGGAAGACATAGTAGAAGAAATCGTAGGCGAAATTGAAGACGAGTACGACAAGGAAAACCACTCCCTAGAAAAAATTTCTGACAACGAATATATAGTTGACGGGTCTATGGACATCGAAGACATAAACGATGAGCTGGGCACATCACTTTATTCAGAAAACCACGAGACAATCTCTGGGCTTATAATTGAAAAGCTGGGCTTTATTCCAGAAGAAAATGAAAAGAAAAAGCTTAACGTAAAGACTTCAGGCTGCATCTTGACAGAACTTGCCGTGGCAGACAAGAGAATAGTTAAGGCAAGCATCAAGGTCATACCAGAAGAACAAGAAGAAGCAAAGAGAGAGTACAAAGAATTTAATTCATAAAAATATAAAAGGTGAAAAGTAAAAGTCCGCGAGGGCTTTTACTTTTTCTTAAAAAATAAAAATTACCACAAAAAAAAGAAGTTTAGCCTGATTTTTTACAAGTTAAACTTCTTTTTTTTTATAAATTTTTTATTTTACCAAATGCTAAGTATGTGCTGCATCAAGAGGCTGACACAAATTATTCCTATCCAGCAAAGGGCGCCCTCTAGGATTGCCTTGCCACCTTGGGAAATTAATTTTTTTATGTCTGTGTTAAGTCCAATTGCTGACATTGCCATAATGATGAAAAATTTTGACAAAAATTTCATGCTTGACAAGAAAGTTTCTGGAAGGGGCAAAAGTGTTGTTACTATTGATGCAAGTAGGAAAAATAAAATAAATGTTGGGAAAGCCTTTAGTGGATTTACTTTTTCCTTGCTGTCCTTTGATTTTATTATTCCAAGGACAAGGGTAATTGGAATAATTGCGAGAGTTCTAGTCAGTTTTACAATTGTTGCGTAGTTAAGGGCAGTGTCGTCATTAAACATTGTTGACCAAGTGCCTGATGCTGCCACAACAGATGATGTGTCGTTAATGGCTGTGCCTGCCCACATACCAAAGCCTGTGTGAGTCATGCCAAGCTTAACGCCAAGAGTTGGGAAGATCAGTGCTGCAATTATGTTAAATAAAAATATTACAGAAATTGATGTGGCAATGTCTTCGTCCTTGGCATTAATAACTGGTGCTGTTGCAGCAATGGCAGAGCCGCCGCAAATTGATGAGCCAACGCCAACTAGGGTGGCAATGTCAGAATCAATATTTAAAACTTTTGCTGCTGCAAAGGCAATTATAAGTGCAGTGGAAATTGTAGAGAGAATAATAAGTAGAGATGACTTACCAACAACTATTATCTCTCCTAGGTTTAGCCCAAAGCCCAAGAGAACTACGGCGAGTTGCAAAACTTTTTTTGATGTGAATTTTATGCCGGACTCAAAGGACTCTGGTCTATTGAAATTATTTAAGATGATTCCAAAAAGGATTCCAAAGACTGGTCCACCAATTACGGGAAATTTTTTGCCTAAAAAATAGGCGCAAGCTGCAATGAGTGCTGAAAATAAAATTCCACTTATATCTTTTTTCTTCATTATAATGTCCTCCTATTTATTTTTTATGAAACAATTATCTATTATACATTAAAATTGGAAAAATTTTTGTGACTTTTGCAAAAGAATTTATTTAAGTCTTAAAAATCTAAAAATTTTCCACAAAAATGTGAAGTATTACAAGCTTTATAGTATAATAAAAATAGCGTGCCACGAGATTTTTTCATAAAACTTGTGGAAATTTATTTTATTTATTATAATACTTTTATTATGGAGGTAATATGAGATTATCAAAACTTTATATGCCTACTCTTAGGGAGGATCCACAAGATGCAGAGATTGCATCACACAAGTTTCTCCTAAGAGCTGGTATGATTAGAAAATCTGCTAGTGGTATCTATACATACTTGCCACTTGGCTATAGATCCATTCGAAAAATTGAAAATATAGTTCGTGAAGAGATGGACAGAGCTGGCTCAATGGAAATTTTGATGTCAGCTATTCAACCTGCTGAAATCTGGAAAGAGTCTGGTAGATGGGAAAAGTTTGGTCCTGAAATGTTTAAGTTAAAGGACAGAAATGACAGAGAGTTCTGCCTTGGACCAACTGCGGAAGAATATTTTACCACTCTTATTAGAGATGAAGTTAAGTCTTACAAGGACCTTCCCCTAAATTTATATCAAATTCAAACAAAGTACAGAGACGAAAAGAGACCGAGATTTGGAATAAATAGGGCAAGAGAATTTTCCATGAAGGATGCCTATACCTTTGACACTTCACCAGAAACACTTCACGAGGCTTACATGAATATGTATGAAGCTTATGAAAGAATTTTTGACAGATTAGAGCTTGATTATAAAATCGTTGAAGGTGACAATGGCGCCATGGGCGGCACTGGCTCCCACGAATTTATTGCCCTATCTGAAACTGGCGAAGGCGTAATTGTTTATGCTGAGTCTGGAAAATTTGGAGCAACTGAAGAAAAGGCTCCTGTCGAATATATCCTTCCTGAAGCTGAAGACAAAAAAGATTTAGAAAAAGTTCATACGCCTAATGCAAGCACCATAGAAGAAGTTTCTAACTTTTTAAAAGTTGATAAAAAGAAATGTGCCAAGGCAATTGACTTAATGCTTGGCGATGAACCAGTTTTAGTCTTTATTCCTGGCGACAGAGAATTAAATATGGCAAAGCTTGTAGCCTATACTGGAGTTGCTGAACACGACATAAGAATGATGGAAGAAGCTGACATTGAGGCTATCAAGACTAAAAAAGGCTACACTGGACCTATTGGTCTTGATGTTAGAATGATTTTCGACAAGAGACTTACAGAAATGGATAACCTAGTTGTTGGAGCCAACCTTGATGAGTACCACTACATCAATGCAAATTATGGAAGAGACTTTGAGGGCGAAGTTGTAGATGACCTACTTCTTGTTGCTGAAGGCGACAAGGTTCCTGGCACTGACGAAGAATATAAATTTGCCAGAGGCATTGAAGTGGGAAATATTTTTAAATTGGGTACAAAATATTCAGAAGCTTTAAATGCAACTTATCTTGACGAAAATGGCAAGGCAAATTATTTTTACATGGGTTCTTACGGAGTAGGTGTAACAAGATCTGTAACGGCAGTTATAGAACAAAACCATGACGACAATGGAATCATCTGGCCAATGGCTGTGGCACCTTATGAAGCAATTGTTACAATAGTAAATGTTAAGGATGAAGATCAAGTTAAGCTTGGAGAAAAGATTTACGAAGACTTAAAGGCTAAGGGAATCGAAGTTCTTCTTGATGACAGAAAAGAAAGAGCTGGAGTTAAGTTTAAGGACAGAGATTTAATTGGTATTCCACTAAGAATTACTTGCGGCAAGAAATCTTCTGAAGGCCTAGTTGAGTATTCAACAAGAAGAGAAATGGAAAATTCTGAAATTTCTTCTGAAGATGCAGTAAAAAATGTTTTAAAGGAAGTAGAAAAGGTTAGATAGTATGAGCGACTTTAAATTTGAAATTACAGAGCACTTGGGAGTTTTATCTGAAAGTGCCAAGGGCTGGACTAAGGAGCTTAACAAGGTTTCTTTTAACGACAGACCAGCTAAGTACGACTTGAGAGAGTGGGACCCAAACCACGAAAAAATGTCAAAGGGTGTCACACTTAATGACGAAGAGATGGAAATCCTCTCTAAAATCCTAAAGGACAGAGGGATTTAATATATTTTTAAAATAACTTATGTTATAATGTAGAAATGTAAAAAACGCCATAGAGCGAGGAGGCTATTAAAATGGAAATTAAAAAGAAAGAAAAAAACACTGTCTTTTTTGACCTTGTTTTAAAAAGAGAAGATATAAATAATGCTGAAACAGAAGTGTACAAGAAAAACAAAAAGCACTTCCAATTACCTGGATTTAGAAAGGGTCATGTTCCTAGAAAGATGATCGAAAATATGTACGGCAAAGATGTATTCTTTGAAGATGCTATTAACGAACTTCTTCCAGCTGAATATGAAAAAGCAATTAAGGAATTAGATTTAAAGGTAGTTGACCAACCTAATATTGACATTGACGAAGAAAGCATAAAAGATGACAAAGATGTTGTTGTTAAGGTATCTGTTGATGTTAAACCTGAAGTTGAACTTAAAAACTACGAAGGAATTGAAATCGAGGACCCAACTCTTGAAGTAACAGACGAACTTATTGACTCTGAAGTTGAAAACGAAAGAGCCATGAATGCAAGAATTATAAATGTTGACGATAGAGCTGTAGAAGATGGCGACACTGTAAACATCGACTTCAAGGGCTCTGTTGATGGAGAATATTTTGAAGGTGGCGAAGCTGAAAGCCAAGACCTTAAAATTGGTTCCAACACATTTATCCCAGGCTTTGAAGAACAACTAATTGGACACAATATTGATGAAGAATTTGACATCACTGTTAAATTCCCAGAAGATTACCACCAAAAAGATTTAGCTGGAAAAGATGCAAAATTTGAAATTAAATTAAACAGCATTTCTTATGAAGAACTTCCAGAACTTGACGACGAATTTGTAAAAGATATTTCTGAATTTGACACACTTGAAGAATTTAAGGCTGACATCAGAAAGAAGAAGGAAGAAGAATTCAAGACAACTTCTGAAATGGAAAAACAAAGAAGAGCCATTGACAAAATCGGTGAAATGGTAGATGTAGAAATTCCTGAAGCAATGATCAATGCTCAAATCGACGACATGATTAGAAATTACGACCAAAGCCTAAGAGCTCAAGGAATTAGCTTTGAAGACTACATTAAGATGATTGGTCAAAGTCTTGATGATTTCAAAAAAACTATGAGACCAGAAGCAGAAAGAACTGTTAAAAATGACCTTGCCCTAGAAGCTCTTGTAAAAGATTTAGCAATTGAAATTACTGACGAAGAAATTGAAGAAGAAGTAAATAAGGTAGTTGAAGAATACTTCAAAGACGACAAAGAACACATGGAAAAGATGAGAGACTACATGCTAAACCAAAACAAGGAAGTTGTAAGAGACGACCTTGAAAAGAGAAAGGCAATTGACACTCTTGTTGAAAAGGCAAAATTTGTTGAGCCAAAGGAAACTACTGAAGAAGAAATTAAAGAAGAAATTAAAGAAGAAGTAAAAAAAGATAAAGAAGAAGATAAATAATCAGAGGATGTGATTACATGGCATTAGTGCCAATGGTAGTAGAACAAACTAATAGGGGCGAAAGGTCCTATGACATTTATTCAAGACTTCTAAAGGATAGAATTATTTTCGCAAGTGGCGAAGTAAATGATGTCATGGCAGACTTAATCGTTGCTCAACTTTTATTTTTAGAATCTGAAGATCCAAATAAGGACATCCAACTTTATATAAATTCACCTGGTGGTTCTGTGTCTGCAGGCTTTGCCATTTACGACACTATGAATTATATTAAGCCAGATGTTTCTACAATTTGCATTGGAATGGCTGCATCTATGGGAGCATTTTTGCTTGCCTCTGGAGCTAAGGGAAAGAGATTTGCCCTTCCAAATTCTGACATTATGATTCACCAACCTTCTGGTGGTGCACAAGGTCAAGCTAGTGACATTCAAATCAATGCAGAAAAGATTTTAAAAATTAGACAAAAATTAAATGAAATTTTGGCTGAAAGAACTGGTCAAGATCTTGAAAAAATCGAAAGAGATACAGATAGAGATTATTGGCTAACTTCTGAAGAAGCAAAAAAATATGGTTTAATAGATAAAGTTATAGAAAAAAGGGTTTGAGGTGAGATATGTCAAATACAGATGAAATTTTGAGATGTTCATTCTGTGGCAAAACGCAAAACCAAGTGAATAGATTAATCGCCGGACCTAATGTAAATATTTGTGACGAGTGCATCGAGAGGTGCCACGCAATTTTAGAAGAAGAAATTCCCCATGAGATAAATAAGGATTTTGACCTAAAAAAACCAGCCGAAATCAAAGAGATTTTGGACCAATATGTGGTGAAGCAAGAGGATGCCAAGCGTGCCCTTGCCGTTGCCGTATATAACCACTACAAGAGGATTTCATCTTCCAAAAAACTGGACCCAGATATTGAACTTCAAAAGTCCAACATCTTAATGATTGGACCTACTGGTTCAGGCAAAACTTTACTTGCACAAACTCTTGCCAGACTTTTAAATGTTCCCTTTGCCATTGCCGATGCCACAACTTTAACTGAGGCTGGCTATGTTGGCGAAGATGTTGAAAATATTATTTTGAAATTAATTCAAAATGCTGACTACGACATTGAAAGGGCAGAAAAGGGAATAATTTACATTGACGAGATAGATAAAATTGCCAGAAAATCTGAAAATGTATCTATCACAAGAGATGTAAGTGGAGAAGGTGTGCAACAAGCACTTTTAAAAATAATTGAAGGCACTGTTGCCAATGTTCCGCCACAAGGTGGCAGAAAGCATCCTTCTCAAGAATTTATTCAAGTTGACACCACAAATATTTTATTCATTGTTGGTGGTGCCTTTGACGGAATTGACAAAATTATTGAAAATAGAACTGCCAAGTCCTCTATGGGCTTTGGGTCTGAAATTATTGACAAGAAGGCCAATAGAGAAAATATTCTTAAAAAAGTTGAGACTGAAGACTTGTTAAAGTTTGGACTTATACCAGAACTCATAGGCAGGCTTCCTGTAACTATAACTCTTGAAGAATTAGACGAAGATGCACTAGTAGAAATTTTGACTAAGCCAAAGAATGCCCTTGTAAAACAATACAAGGAGCTATTAAAGTTTGACGATGTTGAATTAATTTTTGACGACCAAGCCCTAAATTATATTGCAAAGAAGGCAATAGAAAAGAAGGCAGGAGCTAGAGGCTTAAGAGGAGTTATCGAAAACACAATTATGAATGTCATGTACGAAATTCCTTCAAGAGATGACATCAAGGCAGTAAAAATAACTAAGGAATCAGTAGAAGGCACAGCATCTGCTGAATTAATAAAAAAATAAAAATAAATTTAGCCGTGGTTGACACGGCTTTTTTAGAAGGTGAAAAATGGAAAAAGTAAAATTACCACTAATCCCTCTTCGCGACTTAGTAATCTTTCCCCACATGGTCATGCACTTTGATTGCGGCAGAAAAATTTCTGTAAACGCAATTGAAAGGTCGGAAATGCAGGACTCAAAAATATTTTTGGTGGCGCAAAGAGACTTGGAAGTTGAAGATCCAAAGAGAGAAGACCTCTTTGATGTTGGAACTGTGGCAACTATAAAACAAATTTTAAAACTCCCAGGTGGAGTTGTTAGGGTCCTAGTTGAAGGTGGAGAGAGGGCAAGAATCTCAAGCCTTGATATTAGTGACGAAATAATTGAAGCGGATATAGAAATCCTAGAAGAAGAGGAGGTTGACTACACAGAAGACGACCAAATCGAGGCAGCACTTCGCCTTGCTTTAAATGACTTGGAATCTTACGCATCCTTAGATGAAAAATTCTTCCCAGGACTTTTATCAAATATTGCAGACACAGACGACCCATCAAGGTTTATCGACACTGTTGTTGGCTATCTCGACTTTAAACTTGAAGAGTACCAAAAACTACTTGAGACAACTGATATTTACGAAAGACTTGTTGCCTTTCACGAGATAATGAAAAAGGAAATAGAAATTCTTTCCATAGAAAAAAATATCAACGACCAAGTTAAAAAGAAAATGGACGACATCCAAAGGGAATATTATTTAAAGGAACAACTTCGCGTCATCCACAAGGAGCTTGGCGATGGCGAAGATGAGGGCGAAGTCACAGAAGTCTACAAGAAAAAAATTGAAGAAAAAAACCTTCCTGATGAAGTGAGGGAAAAAGCCCTAAGCGAAATAAAAAAACTTAGAAACTTAAATTCACAGTCACCAGATTATTCCATGCTCATAAATTATTTGGACTGGATAATTGACCTTCCTTGGCTTGATGCTGGAGAAGAAAATGTAAAATTAAGTGACGCGAGAAAAGTTTTAAATGAAGAACATTACGGACTTAAAAATGTAAAAGAAAGAATCCTAGAATTTATTGCCGTGAGAATTTTATCTGGCGACAAAAACAAGGGTCCAATACTTTGCCTTGTGGGACCTCCAGGAGTGGGCAAGACTTCCATTGCCAAGTCCGTTGCCAATTCCCTCAACAAGGAATTTGTCCGCATGAGCCTTGGCGGTGTAACTGACGAAGCAGAAATAAGAGGACACAGAAGGACTTACATCGGCGCCCTTCCTGGCAGAATTATTTCTCTCATGAAAAAAGCTGGCAAAAATGATCCAGTATTTTTATTTGACGAGATAGATAAAATTGGGAATGACTTTAAGGGCGATCCTGCATCAGCACTCTTAGAAGTCCTTGACCCAGAGCAAAATAATTCCTTCACGGACAGATATATGGAGCTTCCCTTTGACTTATCTAATGTATTTTTTATAGCCACGGCAAATACAAGGCAGACTATACCGAGACCCCTTCTTGACAGAATGGAAGTTATAGAAATTGGTGGCTACACACCAAATGAAAAATTGAATATTGCAAAAAAATATTTAGTTTCAAAACAAATTTCTGAAAATGGTTTGAAGAAGGAAAATATTAGTATTTCTGAAAAGGCCCTAAAGGACATAATAGATTACTACACTCGCGAATCTGGCGTTAGAGGTTTAGAAAAACAAATTTCAAAAATTGTGAGAAAGGCTGCCCTAAAAATTGTGGAAGAAGATTTAGATAAAGTTTCTGTATCCACGAGAAATATTTCAGACTTCCTTGGCGAAAAAATTTATTTAATAAATGAGAGAGAAAAAAATTCTGAAGTGGGCTCAGTTAATGGACTTGCCTGGACAGAAGTGGGCGGCACTACACTTGTCATTGAGACAACTGTCATGCCGGGCAAGGGAAAACTAACACTTACAGGTTCTCTTGGCGATGTCATGAAGGAATCAGCCATAGCTGCTATTTCTCACATTGCATCTAATGCAGAAGACTTTAAAATCGACCCAAACTTTAGAAGTGAAAAAGACATTCACATTCACGTTCCTGAAGGTGCAGTGCCAAAGGATGGACCTTCAGCAGGAATAACAATTGCCACATCAGTTTTATCAGCCCTTACAAAAAGACCGGTACGAAGTGATGTTGCCATGACTGGAGAAATTACCCTTCGCGGTAAAGTCCTTCCAATAGGTGGTCTTAAGGAAAAACTTTTGGCTGCAGAAAGATATGGAGTTAAGACTGTAATAATTCCTGAAGAGAACAAGAGAGACTTAAGGGAAATCGAAGAGGCAGCCGTTGAAAAGTTGGAGATAAAAACTGTTTCAAACTTCAAAGAAGTTGCAGAGATTGCGATAGGTGATTTTAGTGAAGATAAATAAGGCAGAACTGGAAAAAGTTGCAGTTTTGGAAAAGCAATATCCACTGGCAAATCTTCCTGAGTTTGCCTTTGCAGGAAGGTCCAATGTGGGCAAGTCATCCTTTATAAATGCCATGCTAAATAGAAAAAATCTAGCTAGGACTTCATCAACACCAGGAAAGACTAGGACCATAAATTTTTACAAGGTAAATGACGACCTTCGCCTAGTGGACCTACCTGGCTACGGCTACGCAAAAGTTGCAAAGGCAGAAAAAGAAAAGTGGGCAGGCATAATCAATAGATATCTTGAAAAGAGAGAAAATCTTTTGGAGACAATTCTCTTGGTGGACATTAGACACGAGCCAACAGATTTAGACAAGCAGATGTATGACTACATCCTTCACTCAGGCTTTTCTGGCATAGTCATTGCCACAAAAAAGGACAAGATAAAAAAATCTCAAGTAGATAAGCACATTTCTGTCATAGCAAAAGAACTTGGCGTAGAGCACAGAGAAAATATAATTCCCTTCTCATCATCAGAAAAAGATGAAGTCAAGGACATGTGGTTTATCTTTGAAGACATATTGAGATTTCACAAAGAAAAATAAAGTAAAGAAGGACCTTCAAGGTTCTTTTTTATTGTGACATGAGCCTGTGAAAAGTAAATTTCACACAGTTTTAAAAAATTAAACATAATCTTATGTTAAGATATAGAAAAATGGAGGAGATTATGAAGATAAAAAATAAAATTATGACTGCGGCGCTTTCACTCTTGTTGCTTCCAAGTGCAGTTTTTGCTAGTGCAGGAGACGAAATAGTAACACTTGGCGCAGACTTAAGTGAAGAGCAAAAAAGTGAAATGCTTCGAGAGATGAAAGCTGATGACAAGGCAAAGATAATTGAAGTCACTAACAAGGAAGAGTACAAGTACTTAGGCGATGTCCTTTCCTCAAAGGAAATTGGAAACAAGGCAATATCTTCTGCCATAGTAAGATACAAAAAGGCAGGCAGTGGAATAAATATTGAACTTTCAGACAACATTCGTGTTGTAAGTGAAGATGCCTTTTTAAATGCCCTAAACACTGTAGGAATAGAAGACGCCGACATTTATGTAACAGCACCAGGAAAGGTAAGCGGCACAGCTGCCCTAACAGGAATTTTAAAAACTTATGAAGAAAACACTGGCAAAAAGCTTCCAGAAAATTTGAAAAAAGTTGCCAACCAAGAATTAGTTGTGCAGACAAAACTTTCTGAAGAACTTGGCGACGAAAAGACTAACGACATAATTTACGAAATCAAAGATGCCATGGCAAAGAATATGCCAAAGAACGAAGAGGAAGTTAGATTTATAATAAATACTGTGACAAATAATTACAATATAAATTTAACGGAAAGCCAAGAAGACAAGCTTGTGAGCCTCTTTAACAACATGAAAGATGCCGATGTAGATTGGAATAGAGTGGCAGACACAGCAGTAAAATATAAGGACCAGGCATCAAAATTTTTAAACTCACCTGAAGGGGAAAAGGCAGTAGAGAATACAAAGAGCTTCTTGGAAAAGTTAATAGACTTTATAGTTGGCTTGTTTAAATAAGAATTAAGAATAGAGATTCACCTTAGGGTGAATCTTTTTTATTGAAGAAAAACTTGAAATGAAATAGGTCCAGTGGATTTTAACTAAGCTTGTAGGCCATAATAATTTGTTTTCTAATCTTGTCTTGCTTTTTATTGGGCTAATAACTTAAGATAAAGACATACAGGTTATTAGATGTTTTTACTAATTAAAGGAGATACAGGATGTTAAAAATTTTTACGAGACTTAAAGATGACAAGAGAGAGAAGTATGACACGAGTTTTTTAAATGAAGATGTGGCAAGAGAAGTTCATGATTATCACA
>OGTN01000175.1_pt1 | contig 36727 bp, 40 predicted proteins | sample 1574591 | NCBI WGS metagenome assembly OGTN01 (sample SAMN03295830, study PRJEB24534) | human gut metagenome | isolation source: fecal sample 5 from infant 4 | host: Homo sapiens | place: USA: Pittsburgh, PA | collected 2014-07
GGATGAGTGATGAGAAAAATCTCCTGTGAAGAAAATTTTTTTGTCAAAGGCTCCACTTGCCCCACCAATAAAACCATAGTTAAAGTTTTGAAGTCTAATCTTTCCATGCTTTATTTTATAAATTGGAATAAAATCCTTTAAAGATTCATAAATTCCTCCATCGCTTGTAATGATAAAGTCCTCTGTCACAAGTGAGGAGCACTTGCCATAGCCCTGCTTAATGTTTATCAACTCATAAGCAGAATTTTTGTAATAATCTAAGAGAACTTGATCTGTAAATTTTAGGTTGTGGATGAAATAATTTTTAAAAGTGAAGGCATTTAGGGGCACATCTTTTGGATACTTTTTTGACAAACATGAATGTGATGAAAGAATCTTTTTGTCTGGAAAAATTTTTTTGTAGTATTCAAAATTATCCCTGTCCACAACAAGTTCTCCACTTGGAAGTGGGTGTACTAAAATATCTGGATGAGTGTCAAGCCCCTTTAAAAGGTTTTTGTTGGCACGAGTCCTCACTACTTCTCCATAAGCTTTTAATTTTTCGGCAGAGTCTTCTGGAAAGTTTTCTGCCACAATTACATATTTCATTTCATCATCTCGTAAATTATTATTGATGCTGCAACATTGGCATTTAAGGAGTCAACATTCTCTGAGATTGGAATATTTAAAAAGCTCTTGGCATGAGACATCAAAAATTCAGAAACGCCCTTTGCCTCATTGCCTATTACAACAATGTCCTTGTCCTTAAATTTATAGTCCCTTGTGGATCTTGAATTGTCAAGAGAAGTTGCAATAATATTAAAATCTAAATTCACCAAATCTTCCCGGCTCATAAAATATATTGGGACCCTAAAAATTGATGACATGGAGGACCTAACTGTCTTTGGATTGTATAAATCGCAGGAGTTTGGCGAAATAATTAGACCATCAATACCAAAGGCATCAGCAGATCTTATCATTCCTCCAAGATTTCCCGGCTCTCTTATGTCATCTAAGTACAAAAATTTCCCAGACTCTTCATGAAACTCTCTGTGAACCTCACTGTAGTAGGCGATTATGCCAGGTGAAGTCACTGCATCGCAAAGATTTTTGAAAATATTGTCTGAAAAAATAAATAAGTCTTCTTCCTTCACTCTTTTTCTTATGTCAGGAAATTTATTTTCCTTAAAGGAAGACTCGCTTAGGGCAATATATTTTGGTCTAAAGTCCCTTGCCTCTTCCATTACCAGGGGCTTTTCCACCATAAAAAGTCCATGCTCTTGTCTATATTTTTTTTCCTTTAAACTCTTTAAAAATTTATAGGTCTCATTGTTTTTACTTGTGATTATCATTTTGCTCCTCGCCTTAAAGAAAAAAGCCCCGCAGGGCTCTTCACTTTTTATTTGAATTTACTTTTGTCTTTTAAATATTCTTTGACATCAATGACTTCGCCATTTTCCATAATTATTTTAAAGGAGTAATCATAAACATAGGCTGCAGAAAGTCCAATAAGTGATGCAGGAAGCGCCAAAATCATTCCAATAGCAGATGTAGTTAGGGAAAGAGATAAAACTGTTTCATTGTCTTTTTCAACAAGAAGTCTGCTTGCGTTGCCCTTTCTCCAAATTTCCTTTATTGCATCAACAATTTCGTCAAGATAATTTATAACTTCGTCAACATATTCTCTGCCACTTTTACCTTCACGACTTTCGTAGGATTCTTTTTCCTCTTCGCTTTCGAAAACCTTTGAAGCCTCAGCTGCCTCTTCGTATCTTCCTTCATTGATAAATTTTATAGCGTCATCAACATCGCCATCGCTATCAAGTAGTGCCTTTCTGACAATTTCATAGGATGCTCCAGTAGTATTAATAACATAGTCAATTTTTGTCATATTAATCATAATATCACCTCGTGCTTATATTTACCCAAGAAAAATATTTTAAAAATTATTATTTCTCAGCTTGGTCTTCTGCCTTTGCATTAGTATTTGCAGAAGAATCTTGGCCTTCTTGACCTTCAGCTTGTGGAACTTGGTAAACTGCATCCTTCTCTTCATCAACTATTGAGAAGAAAGTTCTGCCTGGATAAAATTTAACTTCAGTCCCATCAGGATACTTTAAGATAGTCCTTGCATCTTCATTTGCCTTTTCCCAAGTTATTGGAGCAAGTTTTCCCTTTTGAAGAAGAAGTCCTGTACCACTTCCTATGTTTGCCATTTTTAAAGTTCCCTTAGGTCCAGCGACAACTCCCTTTTGGAAGAGAACTACAAGGTTATCTGTAGAAAATTCTTCGCCTGTTGCTTCATCGATAACAGGTTTATCTTGGCGAATGTATTTATATTTTCCACTTGCCTCATCGTAGATAAAATTAGTCTTATAATTTTGGTTAAAGTTTAGTGTGATTTCTCCCACATCAAGTCCTTCGATATTTGCTTCCTTGTCGTAGAAGTTAAGGGATGCTGTGTTGTCATTGACATCAATTTGCTTTTTCTCCACTAAATAATTTTCAAGTTCTGGTAGGGAAATATATCCATTGTGAGGTGCACGCTTGCCAACATCTTTATTTCTGTGGAAGACTATTCCTTCAAGGGCAATGCCATCAAGATCAACTACGTGTCTATTTCTAACTTCGGCAAGTCCTGCTTCAGAGCCGCCCCAGTGAGCATAAATTGCATTGTATTCCTTGGCAGTTTGCACAAAGTAAGGTCTTGCAGAACGAACTGGTCCAACATTTTCTGGGAAATTACTTTGGAAGAGTGCCATGTATCTTGTAAACTCGCCTTCAACTCTGTACTCATAAATTATATCAGCCTTAGAAATTTGTGCTTGAGGTCTTGCATCGTCGTGGTTGTCAAGCATTACTGCAAAGATTTTCTTCTTGGCTTGTTCTTCATTATCTCTTTCTTCATGAGTAAGTGGTGTGTAGTAAACTATTTTTTCTAGCTCTTTTTTTGCTTCTTCCTTAGGTGCATTAGCTGTGTTTGTGTCTTTGTTGCAGGCAATTAGTGAAGTCGCCACTAAAGTCATAAGTAAAAGTTTTTTTAATTTTTTCATTGTCTCTCCTCTTTCTGATTTCTTTTATGTATTAACTTAATTGTAGTTTATAAAGGTCAATATGTAAACAAAGGATTAATTTTAAAAAATTTTTTCTTGTGATAAAATAAAAAAGGTGGTGATTTTATGAATAAATATCTTGAAATAATTGTCTATTTTACTGCTTTGTTTGGATACTTTTTAACTAAATACACAAAAATAATTAAAGACGAAAAACTAAGAGGCAAAGTCTCCTATGTCTTTAACCTTATAGCTTGGCTTCTGCTTGTATATGAATTCATTCTAAAAAAATTTTTATAAATTTTGCAAAAAAAAAATAAGGGCAACTGCCCTTATTAATTTACTTCTGTAAATCTTTTAATATCCTTATCGGAACCTAAAACTGTTAAGATGTCCTCTTCTTTTATCTTAAAAGAAGCAAGAGGGTTTACAAAATTTTCTCCAGCTCTCTTAACCATTAAAACATTAAAATTATAATCCTCTCTAAGTTTTAAGTCACGGATTTCTTTACCATTCATCTTTGGGCTTGCCTTTAAATCATAAATAGTATAGCCCTTAGAAATTTCATTGGCATCTAGTAAATAATCATTGGATAAATTATTTGCAAGTCTAAATCCCATGTCTCTTTCAGGGAAAATAATTTTATCTGCCCCACACTTTAACAAAATTTTTCCAAATCTATAATTAGGTGCCTTGGCAATAACTTTTTCGATTCCCGCTTCCTTTGATGCAAGGACTGCCATGACGGCAGCTTCAAGATTTTCTCCAATGGCAATTACTGCAACATCATAATTTTTTAGTGCAAGCTCTGTCATTGCCTTTTCATCTTCAAGGTCACATATAACTGCTTCAGTAACATTTTCTGAAATTGCGTCAATTTTTTCTTCGTCATAATCTACAATTACAACATCATTTTTTAAATCATATAATCTTGTGGCAACAGTAGAACCAAATCTACCACAGCCAAATACAATAAATGTCTTCATAAATTACCCCACTATTATTTTTCCTTCTGAATATTTCGTGTGTTTCTTTCTGTGATTATCTAAAATTCCCACACCTAAAGTTGCCGCTCCCACTCTTCCAAGATACATTAAGACAATTAAAATTATCTTTGAAAGAGAACTTAAATCTGCAGTGATTCCTCTACTAATACCAACTGTTCCAAAGGCTGAAACAATTTCGTATAAAATATCTAAATATAAAAATTTCCCCTGCTCAATAAGTGTAATCCAAAGAGAAGAAAATATTACTAAGAAAGATCCCAAGGTGAAAATACAAAGAGATTTAATAAGTGTATTATAGGGAATTGTCTTGTGAAATATTTCTGTCTCTTTATTTCCCCTTAAAACAGAAATTGTTGATGATAATAAAACTCCAAAAGTTGTAGTCTTAATTCCTCCACCAGTTGATGCTGGAGAGGCACCAATAAACATTAACATTATAGTTACAATTACAGAGCCTTCTTGCATCTTTCCTATGTCAATTGTATTAAAGCCAGCTGTTCTCGATGTGACAGACATAAAGAAGGAAGATAAAATTTTCCCCTTTAGAGTTAAGCCTTCCATAGCTGGACCCCTGTGTTCTATTAAGAAAAAAGCAAGAGTGCCCACTAAAAGAAGGATTGCCGTAAAGGAAATTACAACCTTTGAGTGAAGACTTAAATTTTTAAATCTTTTCTTTCTATATATGTCAATAAAAACTGTGAAACCTAAACCGCCAAAAATTATTAAAAGTGAAATTGTCATGTTGACAGTAAAATCAGACACATAATCCGCTAGAGAATTGCCTATGATGTCAAAGCCTGCGTTACAAAAGGCAGAAATCGAATGAAAGATAGAAAATAAAATTCCTCTTTCAAGTCCAAAGTCTGGGATAAATTTTGTGGCAAGTAAAATCGCCCCAATAAGTTCTACAGTCAAAGAAAATTTAATAATATAAATTACAAGTCTAATGATGCCCTTGCTAGTGTCTGCACTTGTCTGTTCCTTTATAATTCTTCTCTCAGTAATTCCAATTCTCTTGTTAAGTGCCATGGCAACAAGGGACAAAAATACCATTGTGCCCAGACCCCCAATTTGAATTAAAATAATTATAACGACTTTGCCAAAGGCAGTCCACTGAGTGGCAGTGTTGGCGACAATAAGTCCCGTTACACAGGATGCCGATGTAGATGTGAAGAATGCATTTAAAAATCCAATTCTCTCGCCATTTGCACTTGCTATGGGAAGGTCTAATAGACAGGCTCCCAAGAAAATCAGTGCAAAAAAAGAAAGGCATACTATAAGAGGTGGATTCTTTTTTAATTTTCTAATCATAATACCCTCAAAAAAATTTTTATATATTCATTATACAAAAAAAAGCTCCCTAAAGGGAGCATAAAATTATTGTTCCTTTGCAATTTGAACTAGTTTAGCAAAGCCTTCTGGATCATTAATAGCCATTTCAGAAAGCATCTTTCTGTTAATGTTAATGTTAGCTTTCTTAAGACCATTAATAAACTTAGAATAGCTCATGCCATTAATTCTTGCAGCAGCATTAATTCTTGTAATCCAAAGTTTTCTAAAATCTCTTTTTCTTTGTTTTCTACCAATGTATGAGTAGTTTAGAGATTTCATAACAGCTTGGTTTGCAGTTCTATATAATTTTGATTTGGCACCAAAATATCCCTTAGCTTGTTTTAGGATATTATTATGTCTTTTCTTAGCGTTAACGCCTCTTTTTACTCTAGCCATCTTTACCTCCTATTAAGGGATCATGTGATCAATTCTCTTTTGATCACCTTTAGAAACTAAACTGCCCTTTCTAAGTTTTCTTAGTCTCTTAGCAGTTTTCTTACCAGTTAAATGTCCTTTATAAGCATAAAATCTTCTAAGCTTTCCAGAACCAGTTCTCTTAAATCTCTTGGCGGAAGCTCTGTGAGTTTTCATTTTTGCCATAAAAATCCTCCTTAATTATCAGACTTATCTTTGTCTTTTCTCTCTGAAAGGAACATCACAAGACTTCTTCCTTCCATTTTAGGTTTTTTGTCCACAACTCCATACTCAGAAATTAAATCATAAAACTTGTCGAGAACATCTCGTCCAAGATCAGTGTGACCCATCTCTCTACCTCTAAATCTAACTGAAACCTTAACTCTATCACCATTTTTTAAGAAATCAATAGCTCTATTGGCTTTAGTATTTAAGTCATGATCTTCAATATTAGGAGTTAATCTAAGTTCCTTAATATTGATAACCTTTTGTTTTTTCTTAGCTTCTTTTTCTTTCTTCTCTTGTTCGTATCTGTATTTACCATAGTCCATTATACGACATACTGGTGGTTTTGCGTTTGGCGCAACATTGACTAAGTCCAGTTTTTTAGATATAGCCAAATCGATGGCTTGCATCTTAGGCACAACGCCTAATTGATTGCCTTCATCATCTACTAATCTGACTTCCTTTTCCCTTATCTCTTCATTGATTTGAAGTTCTTTAATTTCTAAGCACCTCCGTAAATTAAAAAAGCAGGCACCCAAAGATGCCCGCAAATTCATCATAATTTTTAAACAACCTAAATGACCCTGCCATTAGGTGAGAAGCGGACTTCTTCTTTAATAACAGATGATATAATAACACATAGTTTTTGTCTTGTCAAATGTTTTTTATACTAAAGATTTAATTTTTTGGTATAAAAGATCAATTGCCACTTCATTTTCGCCACCTTCTGGAATAATTATATCGGCATACCTCTTTGAAGGCTCAACAAATTGAAGGTGAGATGGTCTTACTGTTGCCATGTATTGGTCAATAACTGAGTCAAGAGACCTTCCCCTCTCATGCATATCTCTTTTAATTCTTCTAATAATTCTCACATCGGCATCTGTGTCCACAAAAACTTTTATGTCCATGATGTCAATTAAATTTACCTCATTAAAAATTAAGATGCCTTCCAAAATTATAATTGGCTTTGGATAAACTATCTCCTTTTCCTTCTTTCTGTTGTGAAGGGAAAAGTCATAGATTGGCTTTTCAATTTCCCTGCCTTCCTTTAACATCTCTAAGTGCTCAAATAAAAGGTCGTTGTCAAAGGCAAGAGGATGGTCGTAATTAGTCTTTACTCTCTCCTCAAAGGCGAGATTTGACTGGTCTTTGTAATAAGAATCTTGCTCAATTACAGACACATTTTCTTTACCTATAAGCTCAATTAATTTTTTTGTGACAGTGCTTTTTCCACTGCCGCTTCCACCACATATACCAATAATGCAGGCTTTAGTCTTCATTTTCTCTCCTCAAAATAAATCCTTTTTCAATAGGCTTATCTATTTTTATCTTAAAAATTTGCTTTGCCTTGTTTGCAACTTCAATTTCCTTGTCCTTGTCATCTAACATCCTTTCGATTTTGTAGTCAAAGTGTTTGATGCCAGGACCAAAAATTTCTATTTCATCGCCAACAAAGACCCTATTTCTTTGCTCAATAGTTGCTATCTTTGAGTCCTTGTCATAATCAAGGACAATTCCCACAAAGTCATAGCCCCTGATATAAGAGTTGTCTTCATAAACTTGTGAATTTTCATTGGCCTTGCCATAAAAGAATCCCGTAGTAAAATCTCTGTGGCTAACTTTTTTTATCTCTTCCAAAAGATAGGGATCGTACTTATAATTTTCCCTGTCGGCATAGTAAGCGTCAATTGCCATTCTGTAAGACCTAATAACAGTTGCAAGATAGTATTCACTTTTTACTCTGCCTTCGATTTTTAAGCTGGCTATGCCTGCCTCGATTAAATCGTCAATGTGCTCAATCATACATAGGTCCTTGGAGTTCATGATAAAAGTGCCCTCATCATGTTCTTCAATTGGGAAATATTCCCCAGGTCTCTTTTCTTCAACTAAGTGGTACTTATACCTGCAAGGTTGTGCGCAGTCGCCCATGTTAGCATCTCTTCCCGTCATGTAATTTGACAAAAGGCATCTCCCTGAGTAGGACATGCACATGGCACCGTGAGCAAAGGTTTCAATCTCAATGGAATCTCCAACTTCCTTTATTATATCAGAAACTTCCTTTAAACTTAATTCCCTTGCCATTACAACTCTTTCTGCTCCAAGTTTTTGCCAGAATTTTACTGTTTCAGCATTTGTAACTGAGCCTTGAGTTGAAATGTGAACTGGAAAATCTGGTGCCACTTCCTTTACCTTCATAAACATACCTGGGTCTGCAACTATTAGGGCATCAACGCCAATTTCATATAACTTCTTGATATAATCTTCTACTCCCATCATGTCCTTGTCGTGAGGGATAATATTTAAAGTTACATGAAGGGTTTTTCCCCTCTCGTGCAAATAGTCTGCTGCCCACTTTATATCTTCAAGGGAAAAATTCTTTGATGCCTTTCTAAGTCCAAAGCTTTCTCCTCCAAGATAAACTGCATCGGCACCATACTCCACTGCAGTCTTTAATTTATTAATATCACCAGCTGGTGCTAAAAGTTCAATCTTCTTCATCTTTTCTCCTAACTAAAAGGACTCCATCTCCAATGGGAACGACAGAAGAGATAAATCTCTCGTCTTCTGAAATGTCCTTTAAAAATTTTCTAAGTCTTTTTACAATAGTTATTTTTCTTCTCTTAACTAGGGAGTCTTCTGCAATCATGCCCTTAAATAGAACATTGTCGCAGATGATAAGTCCCTTTTCATTTAAATTTTTAAGTGCAGAGTCAAAATATTTTTCGTATTGACCCTTGGCAGCGTCAATAAAAATTAAGTCGTAGGACTCTTCTAAGTCCTCCAAAAAATCATAGGCATCACTTTCGTGAACAGAAATAATATTTTCTAAGCCTACATCAGAAATATTTTTCCTGGCAATTTCTGCCATTTCATGCTTTAATTCCACACTGTCGATTTTTTCTATGCACTTATTTCTCTTGGCAAAGGAAATGGACGAGTAACCAATGGCTGTGCCCAGTTCCAGAACTTTTTTTGGCTTTTGCATTGAAATCAAAAAATTAATAAATTCTTCGCTTTCCCTTTCAATTATGGGCACATGATTTTCCTCTGCAAAATCATTCATATCTCTTAGTTTCTCATCGTCAATTTCTTTTAAATTTCTCAAATAATTTTCTATATAATCGTAATTTATATTTGGCATAATTCCTCTAAAAAAGGGAACCTAATAGATTCCCTAAATGTCCTAAACTTCCATAATAATTGGCAAAATCATAGGATTTCTCTTTGTGTTTTTGAAAATATAGGATCTCAAATTGTCTCTGATATCAGACTTGAGTCCATTCCAGTCCTTTAAATTGTCTCTTGAGTCATCATTTAAGATTTTTCTAACAACATTTTTTGCGTCTTCGATTAAATCTTCAGACTCTCTTACATAGACAAATCCTCTTGAAATTATATCAGGTCCTGATACAACTTTTCCTTCTTTTGTAATAGTTATTACAACTATAATAAGTCCATCTTCAGAAAGATGTCTTCTGTCTCTTAATACAATATTTCCTACATCGCCAACGCCAAGGCCATCAACTAAAATATTTCCCGAAGGAACATCGCCAACGAGCTTTGCTTCTTTTTGTGAAATTTCAAGGCAGTTTCCATTTTCCATGATGAAAATATTCTCTTCTGGCATTCCCATTTGAGTGGCAATCTTAGCGTGTTTCATCAAGTGTCTAACTTCGCCGTGAGCAGGAATAAAATATTTTGGCTTAACTAAGCTTAAAATTAATTTTAACTCTTCTTGGCAAGCGTGACCTGAAACGTGAATTTCTGAAAGAGTTTCATAAATTACCTTTGCCCCTCTCTCAAGAAGTCTGTTTATAACCTTTGTAACTGCATTTTCGTTGCCAGGAATTGGAGTTGCTGAAAGAATTATAGCATCATTTGGAGTTAGCTGAATCTTTCTGTGTTCTCCATAGGCAATTCTAGTAAGGGCAGACATTGGCTCACCTTGTGAACCTGTTGTGATTAACACAATTTCGCTGTCGTCATACTTATCCATATCTCTTATGTCTACAAAGGTGTCTTTCTTAACCCTAAATTGTCCCAGCCTTCTTGCAGTTTCAGTAACATTTACCATAGACCTGCCAGATAAGACAACTTTTCTGCCGTATTTTTCTGCAGAGTTTATAATTTGTTGGACTCTATGCACATTTGATGCAAAAGTTGCAATTATAATTCTGTTGTCTTGCAAGTTTTGGAAAAGTCTATTAAAGGTTTCCCCAACTTTAGATTCACTCATTGTATAGCCTGGTCTAAGGACATTTGTAGATTCACCAATCATGGCAATAACACCCTTTTCGCCTATTTCTGCAATTCTAGTTAGGTTAATTGGCTTGCCACTAATTGGTGTAAAGTCCACCTTAAAGTCTCCTGAATGATAAATATATCCAAGAGGTGTCTTTATGGCAAGGGCACAGGCATCTGGTATAGAGTGGTTAACATTTATCCACTCAACTTCCATTTTGCCAAGTTTCACTACATCTCCAGCATTAACTACATGGAGCTTGTCCTTAGAAAGTCTGTGTTCCTTTAATTTATTTTCCAAAAGTCCAATAGTAAGTCCCGTTCCATAAATGTCTAAGTCCAACTTCCTTAAAACATAGGGAATGGCACCAATATGGTCCTCGTGACCGTGAGTTAATACAAGTCCTCTAATCTTATGCTTATTATTTTCCAAATAAGTCACATCTGGTATTACAACATCAATACCAAGCATTTCGTCTTCTGGGAAAGTCATACCACAGTCGATAATAATAATATCATCTCTGTATTCTATAACTGTAAGATTTTTTCCAATCTCGTGAAGTCCTCCCAGTGGAATTATCTTCACTTTATTAGTATTTTTCATTAATTTGCCTTCTCCTCAAATTTGTGGCGGCAGTCTTCGCAATAACCCATAAATTTTAGAGTGTGGTCAACTATCTTAAAATTCTTTTCTTTTTCAACTTTAGCTTCTAGTTCATTTAAATTGTCGATATCAACTTCTTCGACTTTTCCGCAATTTATACAGACAAGATGATGGTGTCTATGACCTTCACTTGGGACTCTAAATTCATATCTAACAATGTTGTCGTCAAATACAATTTGATCTAATACGCCAAGCTTGTGAAATAATTGGACAGTCCTATAAATAGTTGCAATACCCATTTCAGGGTCTTTTTTTGCAACTAAATTATAAACTTCTTCAGTAGTCATGTGTTTATCCTTATTGTCCAAAAAGATTTCGTAAACCTTAGCTCTTTGTTTTGTATATTTGTAACCCTTGTCTTTTAAGATTTTCTTAACAGGATCAATATTTATATCCATAATATCACCTATTCTAATTCGTCCAAAAGTTCTTCATAGGCTTTTTTTGCTTCTTCAAGTTCATCGTCATCGATGCCAGCAAGAAGCTCGTCACCATCTTCATCTTCTATCACTTTTAATATATAGATTTCTGGCTCTTCTTCATCTGTATAGAGTGCAACATAGTCTGTGTCATCAATTGAAAATTTTGCGTCAACAAAAAATTCAACCTCAACGCCATCTTCATCATATAATTTTATTTTATCCATTTTATCACCTATAAATTAAATCTATCCAGATAGGATTGCAGAATGTATGTGGCTGCAATTTTATCTATATATTTTTTTCTATTTTCTCTGCGAACAGAACCCTCTATTAAAACTTGTTCTGCCATTAAAGTTGTCATTCTCTCGTCAACATACTCAATTTCAACATTAAATTTATTCTTCAATTTTTCTGCGAACTTCATGACCTTTTCACTTTGTGGCCCAATAGTATTGTTCATGTTCTTTGGAAGACCTACCACTATTTTTTCTACATTATATTCTTTTATTATGTCATGAATTTTATCATAGGCTATTTTATTTGACTCTCTCTTAATTGTCATAAGAGGTTGGGCTGTAAGCATTAAAGCATCTGAAATAGCTACTCCAATCCACACATCGCCAACATCAAGGCCTAGAACTCTATTCATATAACCACAACCTTTACAGGTACATATATAATATGTAAAAGAGATGGTCTTGCCATCTCAAATCTTTTCTAAATAAACTTTTAACATCTCTTGTAAAAGCTCATCACGCTCTACTTCTTGTATCATGGATCTTGCATTATCATGGCTTGTAATATATGTGGGATCGCCTGATAATATATATCCAATAATTTGGTCAGAAGGATTATAACCCTTTTCTTCTAGAGCATTATAAACAACCTTTAAAACACTCTTAATTCTCTCTTGTTCCAAACTGCTTTTTTCAAAAATTTGTGTATTATTGTTTTGATCCATAATTACCTCCAAATAGATTATATCATAAAAGCATCTATTTTGATAATATTATAAAAGCTCGCTTAGCTTGTTTAGAGCTTCCTCTACTTTATTTATATCCTTGGCACCAGCAGTTGCCATGTCAGGCCTTCCGCCGCCGCCACCACCAGCAACTTTTGCGATTTCTTTTATAATTTTGCCTGCGGCAATTTTCTTTTCAACTAAGTCCTTTGAAACTGCACATACAAAGTTAAGTTTGCCATCATTTACTGTTGCAAATAAAACTACAACTGAGCCAACTTTATTTCTAACTTCATCAGCCAAGTCACGAAGAGTATTTACATCTACTCCCTCAAATTTTTTGATGACATAATTTATGCCATTTTTATTTTTAACTGAACTCATAATATCAGCAATTTGATCCTTAGCCATGTCGTGTTCAAGTTTTTCAATTTCTTTATTTGCTTCCTTTAGGCTCTTAATATTTAATTTTATCTTTTGTAAAATTTCTTCTTTATTAGACTTTAGTTCCCTGGCTATTTCTTCTTGTTCATCCTTAAGTTCATTTAAATATTTCAAAACAGCAGGACCAGTAATAGCTTCAATTCTTCTAATACCGTTACTTATACCACTTTCAGATAGGATTTTAAACATGGAAATTTCAGAAGTATTGGAAACATGAGTACCACCACAAAGCTCGCGAGAATAATCTCCCATGGAAAGAACCCTAACTTCCTCATGATACTTGTCTTCAAATAAACCAATAGCTCCCATTTCCTTTGCTTCATTTAAGTTTGTAAGCTTAGTTTCAACTGGAAGACCTTCAAAAATCTTTTCATTTACAATTTTTTCAACTTCTTCAATTTCTTCTTTAGACATTGCTTCAAAGTGTGAGAAGTCAAATCTCATTCTGTCTGGCATTACTAGTGAGCCAGCTTGGTTTACATGATTACCTAAAACATCCTTAAGGGCTCTATGAAGTAGGTGAGTTACAGAGTGGTTTCGTCTTATATTATTTCTTCTTCCTACATCTATAATAGCCTTGACAGGAGCTTTTTCTAGCTTTCCTTCTTCAACTTCTACAAGGTGAAGGTGAAGTCCATCCTTAGTCTTTTTAGTGTCTGTAACTTTTAACTTAAATTCATCAGAAATAATTTCTCCAGTATCGCCTACTTGTCCACCGCTTTCGCCGTAGAAAGTAGTCTTGTCTAGGATTACAATGCCTCTTTCACCTTCATTTATGGAGTCCACAATTTCGTCCTCATCAGAAATTATTCTTATAATATTTCCCTGACATTCATTTTTTTCATAGCCCAAGAACTCGTTAGAGAGACCTTCAAATAGGTGCTTGTTGTCTTGGTTAGCCCAGCCAATGTTCTTGTCCTCTCTTGCTTCTCTAGCTCTTCTCTTTTGATCTTCCATTTCAGCTTCAAAGCCTGCCATGTCAACATCGAAACCTTCTTCTTTTAAGATTTCTTCTGTCAAGTCAATTGGGAAGCCGTAAGTGTCGTAAAGTTTGAAAGCTTTTTTGCCATCAAGTAGCTTTTCACCACTTGCCTTCATTTCTTCGATGTTGGCATTAAGTCTTACAAGACCATCGTCAATAGTTTCTAAGAATTTTTCTTCTTCTCTTCTGATTATTTCCTTAATGGACTTTCTATTTTCCTTTAGTTCCTTGTATTGGTCTCCCCAAGAGTCCATTACCATGTCTGCAATTTCATAAAGGAAGGCTCTCTCTATGCCAAGTTTTCTTCCATGTCTTGCTGCTCTTCTTATAAGTCTTCTTAGGACATAGCCTCTGCCTTCATTTGAAGGCACAATTGTGTCAGAAATCATAAAAGTCATAGCCCTAATGTGGTCTGTTATAACTCTAAAGGAAATGTCTGCCTTTTTGTCTTCTCCATATTTTTTACCTGAAACTTTTGCAATTTCTCCGATAATGTCCTTGATTGCGTCAATTTCAAAAATATTGTCAGTCCTTTGTAGAACTGTGGCAATTCTTTCAAGTCCCATTCCTGTATCAATATTTGGATGTGAAAGTGGATTGTAGTTTCCTTCTTCGTCCTTATCAAATTGAGTGAAAACTAAGTTCCAAACTTCGATAAATCTGTCGCCTTCGCCACCAGGTCTTTCGTCAGCTGATCCGTATTCAAGACCTCTATCTACATAAATTTCTGAACAAGGACCAGATGGACCAACTTCAAGTTCCCAGAAGTTATCATCTTTTCCAAGTCTAATTATTTTTTCTTCAGGTATTCCTATTACATCTTTCCAAATGTTGTAGGCTTCGTCGTCATCTTTATAAACTGTAACCCAAAGATCTTCCTTTGGAATTTCAAGATTAACTGTCAAAAATTCCCAAGCCCAAGGTATTACTTCGTGCTTGAAATAATCTCCAAAGGAAAAGTTGCCAAGCATTTCAAAAAATGTTGCGTGCCTATCTGTTAAACCTACATTGTCTATGTCGCCAGTTCTAATACATTTTTGGCAAGTAGTAACTCTCTTTGCAGGTGGAATTTCTTCTCCAGTGAAGAATTTTTTCATTGGCGCCATGCCTGCTCCAATTAAAAGTAATGATTTGTCATTTTTTGGAATTAGTGAAAAACTTGGTAGTATTAAATGATCCTTTGATTCAAAAAATTTTAAAAATTCAGTTCTTATATCGTGTAAACCTAAATATTTCATATACAACTCCTATTAAAAATCCTCCCATACCCTGGGAGGATGTGCTATAAATATTATAATTATAAAGAATATGATTGTCAATTAGAGCTATATCTGTCATTGTATTTTAATTTTGCAAAATCAATTAGGATGCAGATAATTGATGTTATCGGAACGGAGATTACCATTCCCCATACACCAAAGATTCCCCCACCTATGATTATTGAAATTAAAATTAGTAGTGGGTTAAGCCCTGTGCTGTCTCCAATAAGTTTTGGAGCAAGTATATTGTTTTCTACCCATTGAACTACTAAGAAGAGAACTAGTACCCAGAAGGCCTTAGCTGGAGAATCCACTAGGGCAAATAATACTGCAGGAACACATCCGAGCAGCGGTCCAACATAAGGAATAATATCTGCAACGCAGGTTATGAGTCCAATGATTATGGCAAAGTCTACTCTTAGAATCAATAGATAAATCATAGTTAAGATTCCTACGAAGATTGCCATGAGCATTCTTCCCCTAATAAATTGTTGGAGGGCTACATCAATTCTATTAGCCAAAAATGCAAGGTCGTCTCTGTATTTATTTGGAATTGACTTTTTTACTTTGAGAGTGAATTTTTCCTTGTCCACTGAAAAGTAGAAGGAGAAAATAATTATTAGGACAAGCCTAAAGGCAGATGTCAAAGCTCCATAGACCTTAGAGAAAAGTCCAGAAAGTGAACCCATTAGTGAACCCTGTGCCTTTGCAACTAGGTCATTAATGGTTTTTGTCATGGAGTTTAAAATATTTGAGACGATTTGTGGTGTCTCAACATCTCCCTCTACCTTTGGATTTGACTCCTTGTATACATCTATAAAGTTTTCAGGAAGCTCGATGTTAAACTTAGCAAAAATTTCTGTCAAGAAATTATTTACATTTTTAGTCAAGGTATCAACCATTTCTGGCAAGCTAGTAAGTAAATTTGAAATTTCGTTAATAGTTTTTGGAATAACAGAAATTATTAAAATTGCAAAGATTAAAAATACTGAAATATAAACTATTATTACTCCAAATTGTCTCTTTACGCCCTTCCTCTCCAAAAAATTTACTATGGGATCAATTATGTAGGCAAAAATAATTGCTATAATAATTGAGGAAAGAGTGTAGCCCAAAATTGAAAATTTATTAAAAATTATGGTTATTAAATAGAGAATCAAAATCCCTATAAAGATTTTTGTAATTAATTGCAGATCTATGCTTATTCTCTTTTTGCCTTCAATATATCTATTTCCTATATTTACTAGGTAGTAAATCGCCAAAAATATTAGGAGAATAGATAATATTGCCAGGGCGTAAATCATAAATCTCGCAGCATTACCGGAAATTTGTTCCAACATATTATCACCTGTTCTTGAACTTTTTCATCCCTTGGCTTATCTTTTCCACTACATAGTCACATTCTTCCCTTGTGTTGTTGTGATTAAGGGAAAGCCTAAGCATGGAAAGAGAATCTTCTTCGCTTCTTCCAATTGCCCTAAGGACATGGGATGGATTTATACTTCCTGCTGCACAAGCAGATCCAGATGAAACACATATATCATACATATCTAGGTACTGCACCATAGTTTGTGGCTTAGTATCCTTTAAAGTGATATTAATATTTCCAGGAAGTCTCTTTTCTCTTGGACCATTTAAAATAATTCCATCAATGTTTAAAAGTTTTTCAATAGTATAATCTCTTAAATCTCTTGTGTACTCTATGTTCGCGTCAATATTAGCGTAGGCGTCTTCTAGAGCCCTTCCTATGCCAACTATAGATGCCACATTTTCTGTGGAGGCTCTCATGCCCCTTTCTTGTTCTCCACCATTTATGAAGGGAGAAATTTCTGTACCCTCTTTGATATATAAAATTCCTATTCCCTTGGGTGCTCCAAGTTTGTGACCTGATATAGAAAGCATGTCTACGTCTAAATCCCTTAGGTTAAATTTGACATTGCCCATGGCTTGCACTGCATCTGTGTGCAGTAAAATATTTTTATCTCTCGCAATTTTTGAAATTTCTTCTATGGGCTCTATAGTTCCTATTTCATTGTTGGCAAACATAATGGAAATTAATTTTGTATTGTCCTTAATTTTTTCACTTAATTCATCTAAATTGACAAAGCCTTCTTGGTCAACAGAAATCAGAGAGTAATCACTACCCAAGCTCTTTACTGCCTTAAGTGAATTTAAAATAGCTGGATGTTCTATCCTTGATGATATTATATGATGTTTTTCCCTTGGATTCAATGATTCTTTTATAACCCAGTTGTCTGACTCAGTACCTGATGAGGTAAAATAAATTTCACTGGGCTTAGTTTTTAAAATTTCTGCAATTTTTATTCTTGAATTTTCAATTGCTGCCCTAGATTTTTGTCCCAGAGAATAAATTGCCGATGCATTCCCATAATTTTCTCTCAAATAGGGAAGCATGGCATTAAGAACACTATCTGTTACTTTTGTAGTGGCAGCATTGTCCATGTAAATCATAATAACCTCACATGTCTGCTAGAGTCATAGACTCCATTACATCTTCAATTTGTCCTTGAAGTTTTGATAAAATATCTCTTGTTGCACAATCCTTAAGCTTGCCACAATTAGAATTTTTGCCAAGGTCGCAACATGAAAGAGACATGTCTCCTTCAAGGGCATTTATTATTTCTCCTATTGCAATTTCCTTTGGGTCTCTTGAAAGGACATAGCCGCCGCCTGCTCCTCTTATAGATTTCACAAGGTCAGCCTTCCTAAGAAGTGTGAAGAGTTGCTCCAAGTAAGATTCAGATAAATTTTCTTCCTTTGCAATATCCTTTAGTGCAATGGGACCCTTGCCCATATTTTCCTTTAAATTATACATTGCCATTAAACCGTAACGGCCTTTTGTAGAAAGTTTCATTTAATCACCTCTTATGATGGAATAAAAGATCCTTCTTCTTTATTATTTTCTAACATGTCCTTTAAGGTGTACCAGGAAAGGACTGCACACTTAACTCTGGCAGGAAGTGTGCTAATAGATTCAAAGGCAATGGCATCGTCAAGGTCTTCTAGTTCATCAGGGTCTGTAACTTCTCCCTTTACCATTCCTATAAATTTTTTTGCCCTTTCAATGGCTTTTTCCACCTTTAAGCCCTTTACATTGTCGCACATTATTGATGTAGATGCTTGTGAAATTGCACAGCCATGACCTGTATAAGAAATGTCTTCTATTATTCCATTTTTTACTTTTAATTCAAGAGTAATTTCATCGCCACAACTTGGATTGTGTCCAAGTTCCTTGTGAGTGTAATCTTCTAATTCATGTCTATTGTGTTTATTTCTTGAATGTTCCAAAATTAATTCAGTGTAAATATTATCAAGATTCAATTCCCAAAATCCTCCTTACATCTTCAAGATGTTCAACGAAATAATCAATTTCTTCCACTGTATTGTAAATTGCAAAACTTGCTCTACAAGAAAAGTTTGAGCCCAAAAATCTGTGAAGTGGTTGAGCACAATGGTGACCTGACCTTATGGCAATGCCAAAAGTGTCAAGAATTGATGCAACATCGTGAGGGTGAGCTTCTTTAAAGTTAAAAGATATAACTGGCGCCCTGTTCTTGTCGCTTGTCGTATAAACTTCAAGATAATCTAATTTTTTTAATTTGTCGTAGCAATAGTCAGTTAAATATCTTTCATATTCGTCAATTTTATCCAGGCCATACTTATTTATAAAGTCAATAGCTGCTGCAAGGTTTACTGCTCCTTCAACATTGGCAGTTCCCGCTTCAAATCTTTGTGGTGCATCTAAGAAAGTTGTCTTATCTTCGTAAACATATTCAATCATGTCGCCACCTGATAGGAAGGGTTCCATTTCATTTAAGAGCTTTTCTTTGCCATAAAGGACACCAATTCCTAGAGCAGAATACATTTTGTGTCCAGAAAAAGCTAAAAAGTCAACATCAAGCTGGCTGACATTTACTTTTCTGTGAGGCACAAGTTGTGCACCGTCTAAAATAATTTTTGCAGGAGACTTTTCTCTTGCGTATTTCACAATTTTTTCAATGTCAGGATTTGTTCCAACTACATTGGATGCACCTGTTATTGACAAAATTTTTGTCTTTTCAGTGACTTTTTCTTCAATTTCAGAAAAAGGAATTTGTTTGTCCTCGTCAATGTATAAATATTTTAATTTTGCCCCAGTTTTTTTGGCAACTTCTTGCCAAGGAACTAGGTTTGAGTGGTGCTCCATTATTGAAATTAAAATTTCGTCACCCTCACTTAAATTGTTAAGTCCATAGGAGTAGGCAATTAAATTTAGTGCTTCTGTTGAATTTCTTAAAAATACAATTTCACTTGCCTTTTTTGCTCCCACAAAGTCGGCAACCTTTTGTCTTGCATCTTCATAAACTTCTGTGGACTTCATGGCAAGATAGTGAGCTCCCCTGTGGGGGTTTCCATTTTCATTTTCATAAAAATTCTTTATATTTTCTATGATTTCACGAGGCTTTTGTGTAGTTGCCCCATTGTCAAAGTAGACAATGTCTTTGCCATTTGGCTTTAATTTTAAAAAGGGGAACTCTTTTCTAATATCTTCAATTTCATTTTTTGTAAACATATTAATTTCCTCTCTTTATAATTTTTCTAACTGAATCCCAAACTTCTTCTCTCAACTTTTCATCAGAAAGAGCGTCAATGGCACGAGAAAATTTAGATTCAACTATTAAGGCTTCAGCTTCTTCGTGGCTAATGCCCCTAGACATTAAATAAAATATTTGGTCCATGTCAAGCTTACCTGCACTTGATGCGTGATTGCCAACTACATCGTCTTCGTGGGCAAGCATTAGTGGGACTGATACTGAATGAACTGTGTCGTCAAGTAAAATTGAATACTCTTCTTCTGAGCCAACAGCACCCCTTGCCCCTTCAATAAATTGTAGGTTTGACTTAAAGTTTTTAAAGGCTCTGTCCTTTAAGGCTCCATTTACCAAAATATCTGACTCAGTTTTTTTGCCCCTGTGGATCATGTCGTAATTCATGTTTAGATACTCGTCCTTTTGACCAAAGTAAATTGAATCTACTATTGACTGAGACTTTTCTCCAATTAACTCGCACTTATAATTTGTGTAAAGTTTTCCTGCCCCAAGTTCATATTGGTGAAGAGTTACCTTCGCTCCATCTTCTGTATAAATGCCAATGGATTCGAGGACAAGTGACTTGTCATCATCTCTTGCAATGACGAAAACTTCTACTTCAGAATTTTCCTTGGCAAGAACTTTTATTACAGAATTTCTGAATTTTTCACCTTGACCAGAAGATGTGTAGTCTAAAACTACTTTTAATTTTGAATTTTTTTCTGCAATAATGTGATGAAGATCAAAGAGTTCAGAATAATCGTCATCTAATTCAAATAACTTAAAGTCTTCTCTCTCTTCACCTTCTTTTGCCTCGTAAGAATTAAAATAATTTAAATATTTTCTATTTAAGTCCAGTGCATCTTCTGAAATTCCATATTTTATTTTTTCAAATTCAGGAATTTCTCCTGGATTTTTTTCTCCAACTTCTCTATATAAGATCCCCTTAATTTCAGGAATTTTTATTTCAGTTTCATTTACCTTTAAAAAACTAAAAGTCTTAAAGGCAATTTCATTTCCAATTATATTCATCTTTCACCTACCCAATAGCTCCAACAAGTTCAAGGTTAATGAGGTTGTTCATCTCAACTGCATATTCCATAGGAAGTTCCTTGGCAATTGGCTCTGCAAATCCTCTTACAACCATTTCCTTTGCTTCTTGTTCTGAAATTCCTCTTGACATCAAATAAAAAATTACAGAGTCAGAAATTCTTCCAATCTTTGCCTCGTGTCCAATGTCGATGTCGTTGTTTTCGATATTTATTGTAGGAATTGTGTCAGAGCGAGACATTGAGTCAAGCATAAGTGACTCACAGGATGTTGAGTTCTTTGAGCCCACAGCATTTTCCTTTATTTCAACGAGACCCCTATAAATTGCAATTCCACCAGATTTTGAAATTGACTTAGTGTTTATAGTTGACTTAGTGTGTGGTGCTGCGTGAACAACTTGAGCCCCAGTGTCAAGATTTTGTCCTTCACCTGCAAAGGAAATGCCCGTAAATTCACTAGATGCATTTTCTCCAACTAAAATTGATGCAGGATAAAGCATTGAAACCTTTGAACCAAAGGAACCTGAAACCCATTCGATTTTTCCATTTTTTTCTACAATGGCTCTCTTTGTGTTTAAGTTGTACATATTTCTTGACCAGTTTTCAATTGTGGAATATCTAAGAGTTGCACCTTCGCCAACGAAAAGTTCAACTGCACCTGCGTGCAAATTTATTACATTGTATTTTGGAGCAGAACAGCCTTCTATGAAGTGACAGTAGGCTCCGTCTTCTACGATTATTAGTGTGTGTTCAAATTGTCCTGCACCTGGAGCGTTAAGTCTAAAGTAAGATTGTAGAGGTATATCTACATTTACTCCCTTTGGCACATAGACAAAAGAGCCACCAGACCAAACTGCATAGTGTAGAGCTGCGTACTTGTGAAGCTTTGGCGTGATGCACTTGCTAAAATATTTTTTTACGATTTCTGGATATTTTTTAAGTCCACTTTCAAAGTCAGTGTAAATAACTCCTTGGTCAGACAAATATTTTTGAATGTTGTGATAGACTACTTCAGAGTCGTATTGTGCGCCAACACCAGAAAGCATAGCTTCCTTTTCAGCTTCAGGTATGCCAAGCTTGTCAAAGGTATCTCTTATTTCGTCGGGAACATTTTTCCAGTCATCAGACATGTCTGCATCAGGTCTGATGTAAGTTGTAATTTTATCCATATCAACTTCTGAAAGGTCTGGACCCCAGTCAGGATTTTTTTTCTCATTAAAAATCTTTAATGCCTTTAGTCTACTTTCAAGCATCCATTCTGGTTCATCTTTTTCCTTTGAAATTTGTCTTACAATTTCTTCTGTAAGTCCCTTTTCAGTCTTGGACCTAAAAGTGAATTTATTTTTAATATCATAGACGCCGCGGTCCATGTCTTCTACATAAGTTTTTTCTGTCTTAGCCAATTATTTCACCTCTTCTCTTATCCAATTGAATCCCTCTTTTTCGATTTTATCAATTAGAGAAGCGTCTCCTTCTTTTACAATTTGTCCGTCTAAAATAACGTGAACAAAGTCAGGTTTAATGTTATCTATAAGTTCCTTGTGGTGAGTGATAATTAAAACTGCATTGTCCTTATTTAAAAACTTTTCAATTCCGCTAGAAACTATTCTTGTTGCATCAACATCAAGCCCTGAATCTGTTTCATCAAGAATGGCAAGCTTTGGATTTAGCATAAGCATTTGAAGAATTTCGTTTTTCTTCTTTTCTCCACCAGAGAAGCCAACATTTAAGTATCTCTCAGCATAAGAAGAATCCATTTTTAATTCTTCCATTTCCTTTTTGATTTCCTTTTTAAATTTTAAAATAGAAATTGTCTTGTCTTCCTTTAAAGACTTAGCTGTTCTAATAAAATTTTCTACAGAAATTCCTGGCACTTCTTCTGGACTTTGGAAGGACATAAAAAGTCCCTTATTAGCTCTCTTGTCTGTTGTAAGGTCGCTTATGTCTTCGCCATCTAAAAATATTTTGCCGCTTGTCACATTGTAAACTGGGTTATCCATAATTACATTGGCAAGTGTGGACTTACCTGAACCATTTGGTCCCATAATTACATGAACTTCGCCGTAATTAATTTTTAAATTAATATTTTTTAAGATCTCCTTATCTTCCACGCCTGCACTTAAATTTTCTACTCTTAATAACTCTGTCATACTTCCTCCATTTATAAAAAATAATTCATACAAAATTACTATGTTTTTTTTCTATTAACTATAATAACACAACTTCTTTAATAATCAAATATTTATTGCAAATAAAAAAACTAGGCTTAACCTAGTTTATGAAAGCATAAATGCCGACTCTATGTGATTGATTTCCTTTTCCCTAAAATAAATTTCAATTATGTCAAAACGCACCATTATGTCAAAAAGATTTTTCTCCATAATATATGCAGTGGCAGTTTGAATAATGTTTTGCATTTTAAATTCAGTGACAGCTTCGTAGGCGTCGCCATATTTTCTTGAGTTACGAGACTTGACTTCAACAAAGACAAGTTCATCTTTATCTCTTGCTATAATGTCGATCTCTGTCCCAAGAGCCCTGTAATTTCTTTCTAATATTACATAGCCCTTTTGCTCCAAAAATTTTGTGGCAATGTCCTCTCCACGATTCCCAAAAAATAAATTGTGTCCTACCATGATTTTATATTCTTCAAAAAAGATTTTCTGTGCATTGCTGTTGGGCCATAAGCCTTAAGTGCCTCTCTGTGATATTTAGTGGCATAGCCCTTGTGCTTTTCGATGCCGTAATGAGGATATTCTTCTGCCCACTTGTCGCAAAGATTATCCCTATAGACCTTTGCAATTATAGAGGCGCAAGCAATGGAGTAGCAGGACTCGTCACCCTTAATGATTGCTTTCTGAAAAATTCCTGTTTCAATTGTCTCTGCATCTATTAGAACGCAGTCTGCACTAACTTTTTTGCCTTCCTTGTCGCGCAAATTTTCAAGAGCATTTATCATGGAAATGTGTGTCGCCATTTTTATATTTACCTTGTCAATTATATCTGGGTTTGCTCTTCCTATGCCAACAGCAATGCAAGACTCCAAAATTTTTGGGTAAAGTTCTTCTCTCTTTTTGGGACTTAATTTTTTTGAATCATTTACTCCTTCGATGAAGTCATCCTTGGGCATAATAATTGCGCAGGAAACTACATCGCCAAAGAGGCAACCTCTGCCAACTTCATCTATGCCGCAGATGTTTTTGTATCCCTTTTCGTAATATTCATTTTCAAAATTATAAAAATTCATTGGGCTCCTCCAAAGTTATTCTTCCAAGAGTTCCCTTTCTAAATTCGTCTAAGATAATTCCAGAAACTTTTTCATAATCTATGAGACCCCCACGCATAAGGGCGCCCCTGTTTTTTCCAATTTCATCCATAATTTCAAGGGGTGACATTTCTTTTATGTCAGAAATTTTATATCTCTCTTCAAGAGAAGCTGGTGCAATATTTTTTAATTTTTCAATTAATTTTAAGGCTAGAGTTTCCCTATCCATAATTTCATCTTTTATGGCACCAGTAAAGGCAAGGTTAAGCCCAACTTTTTCTTCAAACTTTGGCCACAAAACTCCTGGCATGTCTAGGAGATGAAGTTTTGAGTGAATCTTTATCCACTGATTTGTCTTTGTAACCCCAGGTCTATTGCCAGTTCTTGCAGATTTCGTGCCAGAAATTGAATTTATAAAAGTTGACTTGCCAGAATTTGGTATGCCCACAATCATGGCACGAAGGGGACCCTTCTTTAGACCCTTGTCTTCAAATTTTTTTATCTCATCTGCCATGAGTTCTTCAGATTTTTTTACAACTAAATTTACATTGGGCTTCATGGCATTGTAGGATATGGCAAAATTATTTTCGTCAGTAATTTTTTCCATCCACTCTTCATTTAATTTTGGATTCGATAAATCAGACTTATTAAATATTAAAAGTCTCTTTTTATTTTTTAAAAGGTCCTTAAAGAGAGGGTTCCTACTTGAATAAGGAATGCGAGAGTCAATTATCTCGATTACAAAATCCACGAGTTTTAATTTTTCCTCTATGTCCTCAATGGTCTTTTTCATGTGACCTGGATACCAGTTAATATTCATTTAATCACCAAATAAAACCTTATCTAAAATTTTTACTGCTCCGTCACTATTGTTGTCAAAGTCAGACACCACATCTGCTGCCTCTCTTAGTCTTTCAACTCCATTTTTCATGGCAATGCCAAGGCCAACAGACTTTATAAGCATTACATCGTTGGAGTCGTCGCCAATTGCTGCAACATCTTTTAAATCAATGCCCCTAATTTCTGCATATTTTTTTACGCCGTAAAATTTGTCTCCAGATTTTTGTAAAACTTCAAGCATCCACTTTGGCTCTCTTCTAATTTTCATGATGTGAAAATTAAATCTATCAGAAATTTCATCTCTCATCCTATTTCTAAGGCCTACTAAATCGTCATGGCTTCCTGCAAAGACAATGGAAAGAGGATTGCCCTCTAAGTTGTCGAAATTATCTAATCCTAGATTTCTTCCCCTAAAGGCGTCAACATAAGTGCCCTCAAAATTTGTAAAATTCTTTTTCTTGTAGACAAGATCAATGCCATCATCTCTCTCTATGTGAAGTGATGTAAAGACTTTGTCATTGTCATCAAAGGCCATAACCCTCTTTAAATCCTCGTCACTAATTGGATTTACATAATGAACCTTGCCAGATAAATTATCTCTAATTACATTTCCATTGTTGCAAATTAAATCTATGTCTACCTTGTTTCCCACAAATTTATGGGCAGAATAGTATTCTCTTCCCGTTGCCACTACTGGAATAATATTATTTGATTTTAGTTTATTTACAAAGGATTCAAAACTATCTGTAATGACCTTATCTGTAGTCAAAAGAGTTTCGTCTAAATCCATAGAAACCATTTTAATCATAAATCACCTATACATTAAATTTAAATACAATTACATCGCCATCTTCAACGACATAATCCTTACCTTCACTTCTTATAAGTCCCTTTTCTCTTGCCACAGCAACAGAACCTGACTCAACTAAGTCCTTGTAGCTAACAGTGTCAGCCTTAATAAAGCCCCTTTCCATATCAGTGTGGATTTTTCCTGCAGCTGTTGGAGCCTTTGAGCCCTTCTTAATAGTCCAAGCCCTAGTTTCCATTTCACCCGTAGTCAAAAATGAAATTAAGCCTAAAAGTTTGTAGGAAGACTTAATTAATTTGTCAAGACCAGAAGAATCAAGACCAAGTTCTTCAAGGAAAAGTTCTTTTTCATCTTCATCAAGAGAGGCAATTTCTGCTTCTATTTCTGCAGAGATTACAACAACTTCGTCGCCAGATTTTTCTGCGTATTCTCTAACTTTTTTTACATATTCATTGTCTTCTTTATTTAATTCTTCTTCGGCTACATTGCATACATAAATTACAGGTTTTTCACTTAAAAGAGAATAATTTTTTATGATTTTTTCTTCTTCCTCGTCAAGCTCAACTTCTCTTGCTGCTTTTCCTTCTTCAAGAGCATTTTTAATTTTTTCTAAAAGATCTCTTTCCTTGGCAAGAGATTTTTCTGCTCTAGCTTTTTTTACCACCTTGCCATATCTGTTGTCCACTTGTTCAAGGTCTGAGAAAATTAATTCCAAATTTATATTTTCAATATCACGAAGAGGGTCAATAGAGCCGTCAACGTGAATAATATTTTCATCGTCAAAACATCTTACTACATGGACAATGGCATCAACTTCACGAATATTTGATAAAAATTGATTTCCAAGTCCTTCGCCCTTGCTGGCACCCTTAACAAGACCAGCTATGTCATAAAATTCTATATTAGTGTGAACAATTTTTTCTGACTTGCTCAACTTTGCAAGCACATCTAATCGCTCATCAGGTACATTTACAACCCCAACATTGGGCTCAATAGTTGCAAAGGGATAGTTTGCAGCTTCAGCACCGGCGCTTGTTAGGGCATTAAATAAAGTTGACTTACCAACATTAGGTAGTCCTACGATTCCAAGTTTCATTAGAAAACCTCCATTCAAAGTAAAATTATATCACAATTAGAAAGCTTAGGTATGTAAATTAAAAAAATAGTGCTAATCTTTATGACTAACACTATTATTTACCGCTTAAATTAAATTTTCAAATTAAACTATAGAATATTTATTTTATATCCTATCCCCAAAATTGGATATTTCTCCATATCCATGTATCGGAGAATCGACTCCCTCGTTAAATCTGTGTCCATTCTAAAAAAATACTTTCCATCTATATAATGTAAATTATTAAATTGAGCACGATCTGACCCATTTAAAGACATATTTTTTTCTCCAACATAGTGGTATGACCAATTTCTATACGCTTTCTCATATAAAGAAATAACAAATGCTGGTGTAAAAGTAGTTCCTTCATAAGTAGAATTACAATAAATTGTCGTATAACTATTAGTTAATGTGAATTTATCAGAAGCTAGTCCTTGATAAAAGGAATAATCAAATGAACCGTCAGAGCTCATTCTATCTTCTCTACTCGCCCAATTAAAGATACAATCATCACTCTCCTTTTTTCCATCAACGATTTCATTGCTTGTAGCAAATACACTAGAAGAGCAAATCAATATCATAATTGATACTAAAACAAATTTCCTACAAAACCTTTTTATCATTAAAACCTACTAAATTTAACTTGAACGGAATTTTACAAATAACTTCAGCTGTAATAATAGCAGATAATAAACCTAATAAGATATTGTCTAAATTAAAGCTTTTGTATAAAAAGAATTTCACCACTTCTAACGAAATAATAATAATTGAAATAAATATATAGTAATTTCTATGGTATTTAGTTTTGATAAAAATAAAAACTGGAATTAAGTAAACAATTGGGAATATAATGAATTTTAAAAAAGAAAAATAATTTAATTTACCTGTTAAAGTCAAAAAATCATAAACATAATTTATAATTGATTTAAATGGAATCATATTAACTGTTGGATAATTATTATTTAAACTTCTTAATAAAATAAAAAATATAAAGAATATATAAAGAAAAATCGAAATATAATTCGTTATTTTCAATAATATTTTCCTTTCATTTCCACTTATCGATAAAACAACTAGATATGCTAAAATCAATAAAAATAATAATACTATAGAGAATCGCACTAAGGTATCGTTATCAATAAATAATTTTCCTCTTATCATACCTGGTAAAACACTTATTAGCATTACAAGCAATGTCAATATACCCAAATAACAGCTCGTTAAATATATTGAAGATAGAATTTTCCTTTTCATAGTGCCCCCTAAATAATCAAAAAATTATTTTTTGCCTAACTACTTTATCTTTTTATCATGCTATCAATTTTTTTTAAAAAAAGCAAGTTCTTTTTCGACAATTTTTCTGTCCTTTTATTTAGCTATTTTTTATTGTATAATGAGTTTATCAATTATTAAAGAGGTGAATAGTATGAGTGCCATCGTCATAAATGACCTGACAAAACGCAAGGGCAAGGAAAAAGTCTTATCAAATTTAAATTTAGAAATTTTAGATGGCGAATTTTTCTCTCTTCTTGGAACAGAAAACTCCGGAAAGACAACTCTTGCTAGAATTATAATGGGATACTTAAAACCTGGTAGTGGATCTATTAGGGTTTATGATATGGATTCATTTAAGGAATCAAAAGAAATAAAAGAAACTGTGTCCTTCGTATCTGAAGATATGATTTTCGATTCAAAGATAAAATCTTATACTTTACTAAAGAAGACACTTAGCGCACATGGTTTGTCTAACACAGAAGACATTGATGTCCTTTGTGATTATTTTGAATTTAATTCAAACCTTCGCATTTGCGACCTAAGAGATAGAGAAAGAAAACTCTTTGCTCTTATTAATGCCTTAGTTATAAAACCAAGACTTTTAATCCTAGACTCTCCAGCAAAATTTTTAGAAGAAAAGGATATAGACAGACTTTTCTCTCATGTAAAGAGATTAAATGAAAGTGAAGGCTTGACTGTTTTACTACTCTCTGATTCTCTCAGACAGGCAAAAAAATATTCTTCACGAATTGCCTACTTGTCTGATGGAAAAATCCAAGACACTGAATACAATAATGTCAAGGCAGCTGGAGACAAGGTTTTAAAAATTGACTCCTACAGAGGAAATTTAAATTACTTTACATCTATTGGCGCAAGAATTATTAAGGATGAGGAAGATGAAACAATCCTCTACTATGATGGAGCTCTTCCTGAACTTTCAAAGGTGATCTATGAAGAAGCCCTTGAAAATTATGTACTTGAAGATGCAAAATTATCTGATAAAGTAAATGCTTACTACAAGGGAGAAAATGCAAAGCTTCCTAGAAGAAAAGCTCCTGCTCCAGTAAAAGATGTAGAAGAGACTCCTACAGAAAAAATTTCTGACAGTGGTCTTGAAACTTCCGAAGTTAATGGAGTGACAGAAAGCACAATAAAAATTAGCGATGCAGAAAATAATTTTTCTGAAGTAGAAGGCGTCAATTTAGAAAATTCTGAAAAAGATGTAATTCACAACACAAAGACAAATCTTTTTGTCGATGAAGATAAAGTTGTTCTTGGAGAAGAAAATTCTCCTGAAATAAAAGAAGAAGTTTCTCCTGAATTAGAAAATGAAAAACCAGAAACAATTAATGAAGTTGATCCTAAAGTAGAGGAAAACTTTGTTGATAATACAGAAATTTTCCACGACTGTTCAGAAGAAAATAGAAAAGACGATACAATTATTTTTAAAACCTCTGATGAAGGCGTCTTTAATGCAACAGAAGAGACAAGGCTAAAGGAGGATAAAGATGATATTTAATATGGAATTTAAATCAAATTTTGCAAAGATGATATCTTGGGCAATCGTCCTAATAATTTTACTTGGACTTATGCTTGCCTTCTATCCTTTCCTTGCAGAGTCACAAATGAACTCACTATTTAATTCAGTTATGGAAAGTTTTAACGAGCCAACTAGAAATATTTTGGGAGTTTATGAAGGCATGGACATAGTAAATATTGGCGATTACCTTGCCCTTGTTTACCATTACCTTGCAGTTTTAATATTTGTATTTGCAATGCAACTTGGAGCAAGCTCCCTTGCTAAGGAACAAAGCTCAGGCAACATTGAATACATTTATTCAAATCCAATTTCAAAATCAGAAATTGTAACAGGAAAAATTGCTGCCAACTTGTTGACTTACATCTTATTTTTAATAATTATGGGACTTGCAACAGTTGGACTTGTCCTTGGAATTTCTTCCATAGGAATTGGAGCAAGTGATGCAGCTGAAATAACAAGCTTTGAAATTTTTGAAGCAGTAGTAAAAGTTTTCGTTGGACTACTTGGCTCAGGTCTAGTATTTATGTCCATTGGCTACTTCTTCTCTTCAATGTCAAAATCTTCACTACACCAAGATGCAGTAGCTGCCCTATTTGTATTCTTAATTGTACTACTTACAATTGTTGGAAAAGTTATGGGCGATGTCTTTGGCATGGTTGTATCTTACTTCCCTAACGAAGCCTTTAGACCTTATAGCTTTGTCAGTGCAGACCTAAACCTATTTGGCATAATAGCAAATGCAGTAATCTTTATACTGATGATTGTCTTAACTTACACAATCTATTCAAGCAAGGAACTCAAATACTAATTTAAAAAACTATTTTGGTTAAGCCAAAGTAGTTTTTTTTGTGCTCAAAATTATTTTTCATAAATTCTAATTTTAAAAATTTGTCAGAATTATTATCTCTATCACGAATATATTAGTGAAGGAGGAAATATGGATAATAAAGACTTGATAGAAAGGCTAAAAAATAAAGATGAAGATGGCCTTTATATATTTATTGAAGAGTACGGAAAAATATTAAAGGGTGTTATTTCAAAAACGCTTTGGAAATATCCAAACCTTTGGGAAGAAGCCATGAATGACGCACTTTTAAGTATATGGCAAAATATTATATACTTTGACCCAAGTAGGTCCACTTTTAAAAATTGGTGTGCCCTTGTTGCAAAGTATAGAGCCATAGATATTCTTAGAAAAGAAATTAAATTTGAAAGCCTTAGATTAGATGAAGATTCAAAAATCGTCGATTCAGATTTATCTTCAAATCTAGAAATAGAAGAAATCCTTTCACTTTTAAATGAAGATGACAAAAAACTTTTTGAAAATATTTTTATCCATGGGCTCTCCTATAAAGAGGCAGCATCTAAACAAAATATTTCCACAGCAAATGCCTATAAAAAAGTTAGCAGAGGAAGAAATTTTTTAAAAAAATGGAGGGAAAGTTTTTATGAAAAATAATATTTATGATGAGTTAAACGACATGAAAATTGAATATGAAGAAGTTCCTCTTAATGATTTTGAAAGAGAAAATCTAAAAAGAACTGTGAGATCATTAAAAATAAAAAACAAGAAAAATAAGTTTAATAAAAAAGTGGTAGCAATAGCAGCATCTCTTATATTGATTTTGGGAATAACAAACTACACATCCGGTGGCTATGTCTTTGCCAAGACAAGAGAATTAGCAAGTAACTTTAAAATTACCTTATCTGATGCCATGGGACTATCAAGGGAAGTTGATAAGTACAGCATAAATTTAAATGAAGCTTTTGAAATAAATGGCAAAAAATATATTTTTGATAAATTTATTATTGAAGATAATAATTTATACACTGTAATTTTGAGTCTAAATGACTCAAAAAAAATTCTCTCTGGAGAAGTTAACCTAACTGAGCTTAAGGTTAATGGCAAGAAAAATAAAATTTTCGGCTCCAGTGGCTCTGGATATACTTTACCTGAAGATAAAAAAGTAAATGTCTATACTCTTAAATATGATTTAGAAGACTCCTTGCCAAAAGAAGGAAAAGTAAATTTAGAATTTTTCTTCGATGAGTTTTTAGGGAACGAGAAAGAAATTAGTCTCTCAACAAATATAGATATGTCACAAATGCAAATGAATAAAAATCTTATAGCAAAGGACTTTACTATTCCAGATACTAATAATATTGTCATTGAAAGCTTTACTACAAGCCCAGCCTCACAAAAAATTGTATTGACCTATCCTGACACCGAAAATGGATATATTTATTCAATAAAAGCCAGAGATTCCAAAGATAGATTTGTTTATTTTGAAACATGTGAAGCAGAAAAAAATAAATCCAACCTTTACTTCTCTCCAGTCACTAGCAAGGTTACTGCCGATGAACTTTTAAATGAAATAAAAACACTAAAATGCCAATTATACAGAGTGACAGTCCGCAGCTATGACGGCAAAGAAATGCCTATTGGAGAACAAAAAATTGGTGACGAGTTTACTCTCACTTTAAAATAAAAATTTATATTATGGAAAAAGTCCTACCCGACAAAAGGTAGGACTTTTTTCCATACAATTATTTTATGAGGTTTATGCGATTTTTTCTATTTGTTTCATATTTTCTAAACTTTTTAATCTTTCTGATTCTATGTTATTTGATTCTTCAATTTTTTCGTTGTAAATTCTATTTAATTCTTCTTCTGTCACTTCACTTGGAGGGATGTCTAGGACAACTTCACCCTTATTTAGCATTATTATTCTGTCTGAATATTCTATAGCGTTTTTCAAGTTGTGAGTGATCATAAGTGTTGTGATCTTTTCTTTTTTTATTAAATCATTAGTCTTATCCATGATTAGCTTTGATGTCTTTGGGTCAAGGGCTGCTGTGTGTTCGTCAAGTAAAAGTATCTTTGGTTTTTTTACTGTCGCCATTAATAGAGATAGTGATTGTCTTTGTCCACCAGATAAAAATTTTACTTGAGTCTTTAATTTGTTTTCAAGTCCCAGGTCAATGGACTTTAATTTTTCAATTATTTTTTCATTGTTGTTCTTGTCGATTAATTTTTTGAAGGTAAATTTGTTGCCCTTTTTAAATGCCATGGACATATTTTCCAAAATATTTAAGCTTTGGCAAACTCCCTTTGATGGGTCTTGGTTTACCTTTCCAATGTCAATTGCCCTCTTGTCCTCAGATAATTTTGCTATGTCCACATCGTCTAAGAGAATCTCTCCCTTGTCTGGATTAAGTGAACCAGATATCATGTTAAACAGTGTAGACTTGCCACAGCCATTTGGTCCTAAAATTGCAACGCACTTATTGTCTTCGATTTCAAGGGAAAAGTTATTAAATACTTGATTTTCTTCTTCCATTCCCTTGTAAAAAGTTTTTGATATATTATTAATTTTTAGCATTTTCTTCCCTCTTTCCCTTTAATACAGATAGTCCCTTGGAGGAGACATTGTTATAAACTATAAAGAATACTACTATGATTGCAGTTATTCCCTTTAAATCACTTGGAGCAAGTCCAATGTAAAGGGCTATGCCGTAAATGATTCTATAAATTATTGCTCCGATTATTGCCCTTGTAGTTCTATTTAAAAAGTTTGCGTTCTTTAAAAAGGCATCGCCAATGATAACTGATGCAAGAGCTGATACGATTATGGCTTGACCCATAGTAATGTCTGCGTATCCATTTGACTGTGCCATTAAGGCTCCTGCCAAGGCTGCAAGGGCATTTGATATTATAAGACCTATGGCTATATACTTGTCTGGGTTTTTGCCAAGAGCCTTTACTAGACTTTCATTGTCCCCCGTTGCCAATAAGAGGTAGCCTCTTTCTGTCTTTAAGAACCAGTCCAAGGCAATTTTTATTATTAGGGTCATAATAATTAGGATTACAATTTTTGGCACACTTTCAAAAAGTTGAAAAACAGTTTTGTAATCAAAGAAGGTAACATTTGGCGTGCCAGTGATTCTCAAGTTAACTGAATATAAAAATGTCATAGTCAAAATCCCTGCAAGGATTGCCTGAATTTTAAATTTTCTAAATAAAACATAAGTTATATATCCACCAAGGCCGCCTGCCATAAATGAAAATAGCATTGCAAGTAGTGGGTTCATTCCAAGTGTTAGCATCTTTGCAAAGACAAAGGCTCCCAGTGGAAAGGTCCCTTCCACAGACATATCTGGAAAATCTAAAATTTTAAAGGTTATTACAACTCCTATTGTCAATATGGAAAATATAAGTCCCATGACAATGGATTCCATTATTACTGAATTCAACTTTCTTCCTCCTAAAAATTTTCGTGAATTTATTATTCAACGACCTTTGCGTCTTTCATTAAATTATCGTCGTCACTTAGTCCAAGTGCATCAGCAGTTTTTTTGTTTACAACCTTTCTTGTTTCAGTTGAAAAAGCTACTGGAACTTCAGAAACTTTTTTGCCGCCAAGTATTTCACTTGCCATGCCAGCTGCCTTCTTTCCAAGATCAACATAGTCAACGCCTGCACTAATTAAGATTCCATTTTCAACAGGTCCTTCTTCTGATGCAAAGGAAGGAATTTTTGCAGCCTTTAAAGATTCTGCAATAATTGTTGATGCAGAGGATACAGTGTTGTCTGTAATAGCCATGAAGATGTCAATCTTTGGTTCAATTGTCTTTATTGCCGTTGATACATCGTTAATATTATTTACTCCAACTTCAACTACATTTAGTCCAAAGCCTGCTGCTGCTTTCTTTAATTCTTCAATTTGGAATTTTGAATTGGCTTCGTTAGTAGAAAACATTACGCCAATGTTTTTAATATCTGGGAAAATACTTATCATTTCTTCAAGTTGTGCTTCTATGGAGAAGTAATCGCTAACGCCTGTAATATTTCCTTCAGGTTCTTCCAAGTTCTTTAATAGGTCTGCACTTTCAGGGTCAGTAACTGCGTTAAAGATAATTGGAATTTCCTTTTCGCCATTCTTTGCACCTTGTGCAGCTGGAGTTGCAATTGCGTAAATCAAATCAACTTTTTTATCTTGAAAAGATTTAATAATTGATGGGACAACTGTCAAATCTCCATTGGCATTTTTTGAAATAATTTCAACATCTGGGTTAGTCTTTTTTATTTCATCTTCAAAACCCTTTCTCGCTCTTTCAAGGGCAATGTGGTCGGCAATTTGAATTATGCCAATTGTCTTTGCGCCCTCTCCACTTTCCTTTGCAGTTTCTTCCACTGGCTTCTCATTTTTGCCCCCTGAGCAAGAAACTAAAAATAGTGACAACAAAACTAAAACAAATACTCTTCTAAATTTCATAAAAAACCTCCATAAAATAAAAAAAGCCTTTCATCCACATTGGGACGAAAGACTGACTTCGCGGTACCACCCGATTTTATAATCTAAAAAGATTACCTCACTTTAAGGTCTAACAACCTCTAGCCTCAGTTAACGGTGGCTTCCGTACTTGCCTACTAATTTCAACAAATAAGCTTTAGAGTGTATGTTAAATTTCCGTGTATTGCCTCGCACCAGACGGCAACTCTCTTAAATCATCAAAAATTCTTTTTTCTCTTTCAACGCTTTTATTAAATTAAAATGATTATATTCTAGTAGCAGAACAAAGTCAAGCCTTTTTTTATTTTTCCCAAAAAATTTTTTATTTAGTTTTATTGAATGAAATTTATTCCTTTTATTTTAAAATTTCAGCATCCTTTAAATTTTCATTGTTAAGGTCAAGTCCAAGAGCCTCAGCAGTTTTTCCATTCACCTTTTTCTTTGAAGTCTTGTTGTCTTCTGCGTGAATGTTTTTAATGTCTTCGCCCTTTAAAATTTTTATGGCAAGATCAGCTGCTTGTCTTCCATGTTCATAGTAGTCAACGCCTTCACTCATGAGTAGTCCCTTGGAAACTTGTCCCTCTTCTGCTGAAAGAGATGGAATTTTTTCCTTCAATAAATTTTCAGCAACTATTGGACCAGCTGAGGCAACTGTGTTGTCAGTTAGGGCATAGTAGGCATCGATCTTTCCTGTTAAAGTTGAAAGAGCTTGACCAATGTCATTTATATTATTTATGCCAACTGTTTCAAGTTTAAGCCCAAGCTCGTCACAAGCCTTCTTTAAAGCTTCCACTTGCACCTTTGAATTGGCTTCATTAGTTGAGAAAATTGTTCCTATAGTTTTTATGTCAGGATAAATTTTTAAGAAGGATTCGATTTGATCCTTGGCAGAAACTGCATCATTCACACCAGTGATGTTTGTAATTTTATCTGGTCCTTCAATTAGTCCTGCTTCCACTGGGTCAGTAACTGCTGAATAAATAATATTTTTATTAGGAAGAGCAGTCTTTGCTCCCTGTGCTGCTGGAGTTGAAATAGCGAAAACTAATTTGTAGTCATCGCCTTCAAATTTTTTTGGTGCAGTAGTAGTTAAAGCTTGGTCGCCTTGCAAATTTTCCACTTCAACTTCTGCCTCAATTCCTTCTTCCTTTAACCTATCTTCAAAACCCCTTAGGGCATTGTCAAGGGACACGTGTTCAGTATATTGAATGGCTCCAATTTTTATTTTGCCATCTTCTTTTTCTGCCTTTTTGTCTCCACTACAAGCAACAAGGGATGCAGCAAGGGCACCTAATACAAGAACTTTTACCATTTTCTTTAAATTTTTCATTTTTGTCCTCCAAAAAATTATTTAAAATAATAAAAAAATCCTTCACCCTATATAGGGCGAAGGATTCGCGGTACCACCTAAATTCGAAATAAAAATATTTCCTCAATAAAGATCTAACAATCTCTAGTCCATGATAACGGTGACTGCCGTGAAGATCTACTTGTTTTCAATCTTCATGCTTTAGAGTGAATATATGATACTAACTTGTCTGTGGGCTCTCACCATCCCCACTCTCTTTGAGACTTATTAAATACCTTTTTCTCTTTCTTCGCATTTATTATTTTATTAGAAAGTATTATAGACACAGGAAAATTATTTGTCAAGAACTTTTTTATTTCCTTTTTATCTTTTACCTTTTCTATAATATTTTTAATGTAATCATTCAATTTATCACTTTTTCTTTGAAATTACATAAATAATTAAACAAGTTATAAGATAAACTCCAATGACGAAAATGTCATTTTTTATTGTTGAAGAACTCAAACTTCCTGTCTTGTAATAAATATACCCATCAAAAATTATCATAAAAAGGATCAGTATAAATAAATTTTTAATTCTATCTTTTAACATTTACATCACCCTTAAATAAATTTTAGTAAAAACTTTTTTATTAACAGTAAAAATATTGTGATGTTT
>OGTN01000181.1_pt1 | contig 35601 bp, 35 predicted proteins | sample 1574591 | NCBI WGS metagenome assembly OGTN01 (sample SAMN03295830, study PRJEB24534) | human gut metagenome | isolation source: fecal sample 5 from infant 4 | host: Homo sapiens | place: USA: Pittsburgh, PA | collected 2014-07
AGTCCGCTGATGGTACTTGGTTGGCAACGACCTGGGAGAGTAAGTTATCGCCAGTTAAAAGGTCTATTGATGCAAGTTAAACTTTGTCAATAGACTTTTTATTTTAAATACTCCTTTTAAAATTAGTAAAATATTTTGCTTTAATTATTCCACAATGAGTTATCTCATTACATATTAAAGGTAAAAAGATCTTCCTTATTGGAGGATTTTTTTATTGGGAAAATTTATATAGTATGGGAATTTTTGAAGAAATTATAAATAATCTACCTAGCTATAAAAGTTAATGATATTGAATTATTTTTAGGGTAAACTATAGGTAGGTGATATTATGAAAAGTAAAACCACGAAAGTGTTTAAAATTTTATTTATTATTGCAGAAATTTTAATTCTTCTTGCAATAATTTTATTTGTAGGTTTGCAAATTTGTTTTTCTCCAACACCAGATTCAAAGAGAAATAATTCTGTCCATGGTGTCAAGGTAAATGTTCAGGTGTCTAATGATGATAGAAAACCTATAGTAAGGACCTTTGAAAGATCAAAATTTGAAAGCATGCCTGAAAATAAAATTATGAAAGTAAGAGATACAATTGCAGGAAGAATAGAGGGAGACATTCCTTCAATACATTTAAATGAAGATAAAAAAATTTATTTTACCTTTGAAAAAGATGGAGAAGTTTATGAGCCTGAAATTCCAAAAATTAAAATCTTTGCCCATGCTTCTCATTATAAAGACAATCCATTGGAAAGAGTAATAGAGGGCGAGCTAGATAGGCTTGATGATGGCAGGTATTTTTATGAGACTAAAAGATATAGCACTCAGTTTGAAAAATATTTTATTGAATACTTAAGGGTTGAAATTTATTACACTATTGATGGTGTGGACTATGTTTCTACTTTTGGAGCCTTTCAAGATAATGCCAATGACGGCACAGACTTCTTTGATAATGAAAAATTAGAAAAGCCAATACCACCTGAAGAATAAGACAAAAAGATCTTCCTTATTGGAAGATTTTTTATTGGGAATTTTTATTTTTAGCAAGGGAAAAAGGGTAATAATAAATTAGGTGATATTATGAAAAGTAAAGTCGCAAAAGTTTTTGCTATCCTGATTCTTCTTGTAATAATTTTATTTGTAGGTCTACATATTTATCGTTCTCCAAAGCCAGAACTAAAAAGAAATAATTCTGTTCATGGGGTCAAGGTAAATGTAAAGGTGTCTGATGATGAAAGGACACCTATTATTAGGACCTTTGAGAGAGAAAAATTTGAAAGTTTGCCTGAACAAAAAGTTATGAGGCTAAGAGATACAATTGCCGGAGCTATAGAAGGTGACATACCTTCAATAGATTTAAATATGGATAATAAATTTTATGTGGAATTCATGGATAAGGGAAAAGTTTATGAGCCTGAAATTCCAAAAATTAAAATCTTTGCCGACTCTTATTATAATGATAAAACAAGGGAAACGGTCATAGAAGGCGAGCTAGATAGGCTTGATGACGGCAGGTATTTTTATGAGACTAAAAGATATAATACTCAGTTTGAAAAATACTTTATGGAATACTTAAGGGTTGAAATTTATTACACTATTGATGGTGTGGACTATGTTTCTACTTTTGGAGCCTTTCAAGATAATGCCAATGACGGCACAGACTTCTTTGATAATGAAAAATTAGAAAAGCCAATACCACCTGAAGAATAGGGCAAAAAAAGACCTCAGCAGTGATGTTTAACCATCAAAGCTGAGGAATTTTTCTTTTTTATAGAAATTTAAGTTTGTTATTATTTTAAGTCGAATAAAACTACTTCTTTTGCAGCCAAGGATTTTTTTATGTCGATTATCCTTTGGTTGGATGAGCCGCGAAATCTTAGTTTTAAGTCCTTTAGGGCTTCAACAAATCTTCCGTCTACAAGGACGTCACATTCTTTTAAGAGATTTTTTTTATCCTCGTCCCTTAAGATTTCTTCATAAGTATAACCAGAGAAGATCCAAATTTCCTTTTGGACTTCTTTTTTTATGTCACGAATAACTTTTAAGAGGTCCACTTCATTTTGAAAGGGCTCACCGCCAAGTAGCGTAAGCCCCTTTACTTCATCTAGTTTTAAATAGTCAATGACTTCTCTTGTTTCCTTGTCTGTCCAAGGCTCTCCAAAGTTAAAGTCTTGGTATTCTTTGTTAAAACAGTTGTGGCAATTGTGAGTGCAACCTGTGACGAAAATTGTGGTCCTTATGCCAGGTCCATTTGCCACATCATACTTTCTTATTTGCGCATAATTCATTAGATGTGTAGCACCCTTGCGTTGATTTCTTTCGTACGGCCTTCGTTCCAGAAGTTTTCACCAAGGTAGCCACAAGTTCTTCTTACAACGCTAAGAGTTGATCTATCAGTGTTGTGACATTGTGGACATTCCCACTGTCCTTCATCGTTAAGTTTTATTTCTCCATCAAAGCCACATTCAGAGCAGTAGTCTGATTTTGTGTTGAACTCTGCGTATTGAATGTTGTCGTAAATAAATCTTACAATTGTTTCAAGTGCTTCTAGGTTGTGGCCCATGTTTGGTATTTCAACATAAGATATGCAGCCGCCAGTTGACCTGTCTTGGAATTTTGCTTCAAAGGCAAATTTTTCGAAGGCAGAAATTTCTTCACGAACATCAACATGGAAGGAGTTGATGTAGTAACCCTTGTCAGTTACATTTTCGATAATGCCAAATCTTTCCTTGTCAATGTTGGCAAATCTTTGCGTAAGTGACTCTGCAGGTGTTGCATAAAGTGTGAACTTAATTCCATATTCCGCAGTCCATCTTTTTACTGCATCGTTTAGGGCATCCATGATTCTCATGGCAAAGGCATAGCCCTTCTTGTCAGTGTGACTTACGCCCTTAGTTAAAATAGTTGCTTCATAGATTCCAATGTAGCCAAGGGAAACTGTGGAGTAACCATTTTCTAGTAGTGGAGCAATGGATTCGTGCTTGCCAAGTCTTGCTATGGCACCATGTTGCCAGTGAATTGGAGATGAGTCGCTAGATACTTTCTTCAAGTGTTCGTAGCGAAGAAGTCCAACTCTCTTTACTAAATCTAATCTCTTTTCTAAGATTTCAAAGAATTTTTCTTCGTCTCCACCAGCTAAGATTCCAATTTGAGGTAGGTTAATGGAGCAAGCGCCCATGTTAAATCTTCCTTCAAACTTGTAGTTGCCCTTTTCGTCCTTGTATGGAGGAAGGAAGGCACGACAGCCCATTGGTGAGAAGACATTGCCTTCGTAGTTGGCACGCATTTTCTTTGCAGAGATGTAGTCTGGGTACATTCTCTTTGCAGTACATCTAATGGCAAGGGAAGTCAAATAATAATACTTGGAATCCTTGTTAATGTTATTTTCGTCAAGAACATAAATTAATTTAGGGAAGGCTGGAGTAACATAGACGCCTGCATCATTTTTTATGCCTTGAATTCTTTGTTTCAAAATTTCTTCGATAATCATGGCAACTTCGTCTACATATTGGTCATTGTCTTCAAGCCACATGAAAAGCGTAACGAAAGGTGCTTGACCATTGGAAGTCATGAGAGTGTTTATTTGATATTGAATAGTTTGAATTCCACTTTCAAGATCCTTTTTAGTCATTCTGTCTGCCATTTTTTCAGCAAGTTCTATGTCGCCCAAAGTATCTAGGGCAAGGTTTAAATTCTTTTCGTAGGATCTTCTTAAGTATTTGCCGAGACAAGAGATATTAATACTTTGTCCGCCGTATTGGTTTGATGCAATTTGTGCAATAATTTGTGTCATAACATTGCAGGCAACTTGGAAGGATTTTGGAGTTTCGATCATCTTTCCATTGACAACAGTTCCATTGTCAAGCATGTCCTTCATGTTGACTAGACAGCAGTTAAAAATAGGTTGGATAAAATAATCCATGTCGTGAATGTGAATAGCACCTGATTCATGTGCCTCAACTAAATCTGCAGGGATCATTTTTCTCTTGGCAATGTCCTTGGATACTTCGCCTGCTATTAAATCTCTTTGAGTAGAGGCGATAATGGCATTTTTATTTGAGTTTTCGTCCATTAAGTCTTCATTAGTTTCATTTAAAAGACCTAGTATGCCCTCATCAGTAGTATTTTGTTCACGCTTATATTGTTGAACTGACTTGTAAGATTCGTAGGCTCTGGCAGTGGCAGGATTGTCATTTTGAATTAAACGGTAATAAACTTCGCTTTCTATGTCGTAAATTGAAAGTGGAAGTTCCTTATTATTTGCAAGGGCTTCAATTTCCTTGGCAATTTCTAGTGCCTGGTTTTCTACATATACACCAGAACTTGAGTGCATGGCTTTTTCTATGGCGATTACGATTTTTTCTCTATCGAAATCAACTTTTTTGCCATTTCTTTTAATAACTTGTGGCATTTTTACCCATCCTTTCTAAATAATATAATTATTTTGATAGATATAATTATACTACATATAGTAGGGAAATTAAAGAATGAAAACAAGATATTGAGTTTTCCTCAAAAATTTACAAAAAGATAAATTATTCATAATTATGATATTTTTTTAATCTTTTAGTAGTAGTTGGGAAAAATAAAATTAAAATTTTGCAAAAAAGAGTTCCTATTTGAGTCAATTATTAGTCCCATTTTAAATAAAATTATATAAATTTTTATCCACTTTAACAATTTACTTTAGAGCTTTAAATGATAGAATATAGGTAAGAGAATAATTAAAAGGAGAGTATTATGAAAAAATTTTTATTGTTATTGACTTTATTTTTATCAATTTTACTGCCACAGGGAGCTTTTGCAATTTCAGCTTCTCCCAACAATGATTCTTACATGAAGATCATTGACCCCAATGGAGAGGAGAGGACACTACCCTTCTCAACCTATAACATCAATGACTACAATTACTTTAAACTTCGCACACTGGCAAATTATATGGATCAAACAGTGAAGAAGTTTGATGTTAAATACGATGAAGGTAAGGACTCAGTATTTATTAGCACAGGAAAAAAATATGCTGACTTTAATGCCCTAGAAATTTTTATGGAAGTTAAGGGTGACAAGGAAGCCTATGAAACAAGGCAAAAAATATTTGTAGACGGCAAGGAAATAAAAATAGGCGGATACAATATTGATGGAAACAATTATTTTAAGCTTCGCGACTTAGCCGCTGCCCTTGATTTTATGGTGGACTATGACAGCAAGGACAAGTGTGTAATTATTAATCCACAGCTTTCTTCTAGTGAAAAGGGAAAAACTACAAGTGAAGAAGATCCAAAAACTGAAGAAAGCAAAGCCCTTTCTGAAGATCTTTTAGGCGCGGAAAATTCTTTTTGCTACATTCCTGCCAGCGGAAGCCCAAGAAAGTTAAAGCTTATGCCAGGCTATGTGGCAGAAATAAAAAATTCTAAAATTACTAGCTTTAAAGAATGTGGAGATTCCATTAACCTTCCAAAGGACACTGCTCTTATTTACATGAACTATAGCGCTCTTAAAAACAAAAGCCTTGGCATTGATGGCAATGATGTAAACATGAGTCAGTCCTATTTAAATAACTGGTTTAAGAAAAATATTTTTATACCTTATGTAAGGGCAAAAAAATTAAGCGGCTTCAATGATGTATACGAAATAAAATACATGGAGCTTGTTAATCTTGACAAAAAATACGAAAATGTATCTTATATTTATAATGCTCCAAGAGAAGAAAGATATGAAATAAGCTTTGGAGATAATCCTGACCTTAAAATTTTCATAGCAGATAAAAATCAAGTCTATGGTCTTGCTAAAAAGGGAAAAAACATTGGATACAATTGGTGGTATATGAGCGCTCCAAAGACTTACAATGAAAAAATTGAGCACATGATAAATTATGCCCTAAGCGTTCAAGGCTTCTCCTATGACCTATATGACTGCTCAGGCCTAGTTGGTGCTGCAGCTGATGTTGCTGGCTTTGACCTTGCGCCTGCCTACTCTTGGCTAATTGAAGGAAGCCCTTCTGTCAAAGAAATTCCAATGAAGGATTTAAGAAGGGGAGACCTTTTAAACAAGGCTGGCTCTCACATTATGATATACCTTGGCGACGGAAAGGTAGTTGAGTCTGTGCCACAGACTGGCGTTCGTGTTGCTCCTGTTAGGAAGACTGGCTACAAGGCACTTAGAATTTTAGATATATGAGAAAGAGGGGTCGCCCCTCTTTTTTTATGATAGAATAAAAGAAAAATTATTAATTACGAGGTTACTATGTTAAAAATATTTACTGATGTCTTGGATCCCTTTTTGTGGGGACTATTTCCCCTTCTTAGAAAATTTGAGAGAAAATATAAAAATTTCAGCTACCAATTTATCATGGGAGGACTAATTGGAAATTATGAAGAATTTCTTCCTAAAAATTTTAGGGAGAAGAATTCCCTAGAGCTGGGCAATAAAATTTTGTACGACATGTATAGGGCGACGGCGACTATAACAAAGATGCCGGGCTTTAAAGCTGTGCCCCACCTTTTTACAGAAGACTACAAGTCTTCCTATCCACTGGATAAATATTTTCTAGCCTTTAAGGAAATTGACCAAGAAAATTCTCCTGCCTACATGAGAAAAATTTTGCAAGAGGCAATAATTTTTGGAAAAAATATTTATGACTTAGATGTGGAAAGGGAAATTTTAAAAAGTTTCCATGTGGACTTTGATGAATTTGTCTTTAATTACGAAAACAGCCACGATATTTTTCTTGCTGACAGGATGGAAGCCTTTGACTACAGGATAAAAAAACTGCCAGGATTTTTAATTACAGAAAATAATCGTGTTCTTCAAAACATTATGGACTTTGGAAGAATTGAGGAATTTTTCTTGGAAAACTTGGGCCTAGAGGAGAGAGAGGAAAATTTATCAGAGGCGGAAAAAATTTTGGACTATATAAGGACCTATGATTTAGTCTTAAAAGATGAAATAAAAATAGTTTTTGGCGAGGAAAATAAATTAGAAGAACTTGTGAATAATAAAAAAGTTTTTGTAAAAGAAATTAATGATTTTAAGATTTTAGATTTAGAAGGCTGATGGAGAAATTCATGGCCTTTTTTAATTTTAAAAAACATTAAAAGTTTGTTATAATAATTGCCGGAGACGGTATTTTTATAAACCGTACTTAAATATTTATAAGTAAATATTCTCCAAAAAAATTTTAAGGAGAGAAAAAATGAAAGTATTAAGAAATGTCGAAGAAGCATTGGAATTTACCAAGGGAAATTACCAAAAGTCTGTGGGCTTAGTTCCTACAATGGGATTTTTGCACGCAGGACACAAGTCTTTAATCGACGAAGCGAGAAAGAATAATGAAATTGTTGTAGTATCTATTTTTGTAAATCCAACTCAATTTGGACCAGGAGAAGATTACGAAGCCTATCCAAGAGACGAAGAGAGAGACTTTAAGCTTTGCGAAGAAGCTGGTGTAGATGCAGTTTTTACTCCAGACCCTAAGGAATTTTATCAAAATCACAAAACTTATGTGACAATTGAAGATTTAAAGGACAACTTATGTGGCAAGACTCGTCCAATTCACTTTAGAGGTGTCTTGACAGTTTTGACTAAACTTTTCCACATCTTTAAACCTACTAATGCTTATTTTGGTAGAAAAGATGCCCAACAATTTTTAATTGTAAAAAAGGCTGTTTATGACTTAAACTTTGGCATAAACATAGTGCCATGTCCTATTAAGAGAGAAGATGACGGGCTTGCAATTTCTTCAAGAAATGTATATCTTTCTGAAGAAGAGAGAAAGGCTGCACCAATCCTTCACAAGGCTCTTGAAAAGGGTAGAGCTGCAATTAAAAAGGGAATGAAGGCAGAAGATTTAATTAAAATCATTGTAGATGAAATAAAGACAGAAAAGCTTTCTGACATTGAATATGTTCAAGTTGTAGACACAAAAGAAATAAAAGATGTAGATGTAATAGATGGTGATGTCTTAGTGGCACTTGCCGTTAGATTTGGAAAGACTAGGCTAATTGACAACTTCTTCTACGAGGTGTGAGATGTTTAGAAAAATTTCACATTACATTGAGAAGTATCTCATAATAATAATTTTATTTTTGTCAGCTTGCGCCCTTAGATATCCCAATGCTTTTAAGGGAATGACAAACTATACTGCCCTATTTTTGGCAGCAGCTATGTTTGGAATGGGAACTAGCATTGAAACGCGCGATTTTAAAAATCTCTTAAAGGCGCCAAAAATTATTTTCTTGGGAGCACTTTGCCAATACACAATTATGCCTCTATTGGCATTGGGACTATCTGTCCTATTTAAATTACCAAAGGATATAGCCCTTGGCGTAATTTTAGTTGGAGCTTGTCCCGGTGGAACTGCATCAAATGTTTTAAGTCACATTGCAGAAGGTGATCTTGCTTATTCAGTTCTTTTGACTGTTGCGTCAACATTACTTGCGCCAATAGTTACGCCTCTACTTGTCTATTTAATGGCAGGCTCAATTGTTGAAGTATCCTTTATGTCAATGTTTATTTCCATCATAAAGGTAATTGTAATTCCAGTTGGACTTGGAATTATTACAAATACAATTTTGAAAAGTAAAATAAAGAAAATTGATTTTATCTTCCCCCTAATTTCTTCTATGGCAATTGCCTTAATTATTGCTGCCATAGTTGGACTTAATGCAGAAAAAATTATGACATCAGGTCTTTTAGTTTTTGCAGTTGTAATTATTCACAACTTTTTGGGACTTTTAGTTGGCCTTGGAGTAGGAAGGTTAGTTGGTCTTAATTATGACAAGAAGTCAACTTTATCTATTGAAATTGGCACACAAAATTCAGGTCTAGCAGTGGTACTAGCAAATACAAACTTTGCCCTAAATCCACTGGCAGCCCTACCAGGAGCAATTTTTTCTGTAGTTCAAAACTTAATTGGCTCAATATTTGCTCACTACAGGGCAAGCAAAAGGGAAAAGAAATTGGAAGAAGCAGAATTAAATATATAAAATTAGCCAAGGTGTTTGCCTTGGCTTTTTTAGTGAAAAATTTTTATTTTTCGTGAACTTTTTTGCAAGTCATATGTGCAATATCAAGATAGTAAACAAGGGCATTATCAAAACTTCTTTCCATAACAGCATCAACTTCTGAAAGGGATGGATAATATTTTGCGGCAAGTTCTCTCAATTTTTTTGCAGCAAGTTCTCGGTCCTCCACTATTTCGATTTTGCCAAAGACCACCACGCTTTTAAGGTAATAGGACCAACCATTGTCAGAAAGTTCCTCATCGCCATAGGTCACAAAGGAGGCTTTGTTGTTATTTTTTATGCAGTCCACCTTGTAGCCAGTCTTGGCTCCGTGAAAGTATAGTTTATTTTCTTCCTCATCATAAAAATAATTTATGGGGATGGAATAGGGATAGCCCTCCTCTCCATTAAGGGAGAGGACTCCTCTTTTATTATTTATAAGTAATTTTTTGGCTTCATCAAGGGGAAGCTCTTGCTTTATTCTTCTCATTTGTCTAAACATTTTGCACCTCTTTTTTATAATTATAGCAAATACTTTTACAAATATAAATTGACATTAAAATCGTGCTATAATGGGGTCATGAATAATTTATACAATGTTTTTAAAAATATAAAATTTTCAGAAGAGAGAGAAATTGAAGAAAAAATTTATGAGGACGAGAGCCTAAAAATAATTAGGACTATGTCACTCAATCAGGTCACAGGTTTTTACGACCAAGATGAGCTTGAGATTGTAATTTTACTTGGCGGCGTGGCTGAGATAGAATACCATGATGGAAGGATTATAAGTTTAGAAAAGGGAGACACGCTAGAGATAAAGCCTCACGATATTCACAGGGTAAGGAGTCAAGATAGGGCAGTATGGCTTTGCATTTTTAAAAAATAGACCTTATAGGCAGGTGGAAAAACTTAGGACTTTATAAAAACTAGTTCTTAATACATAAATAATTTTTTCTAATTTTAATCCCTTAAAATATTTTTTTCCATTCTATTTTAAATGTTTATATTACCACCTCCTAAAATTTTAATTATTTATGATATAATATTAATATATTTACTGGAAGGACAATCTATGAACATATATATCGACGAATCAGGAACAATTAATAATCAGTTTAAAAACGAATACTTCATTATCACTTTAATTATTCCAGATAATTCTAATACTCTAAAAAGATCCTATAAACGTTTTGTATCTTCTAATCTTAAAGAACTTAAAAGAATAGACAATAGACAAAAAATGTTTTTAAATGGAAAATTCCATGAGCTAAAAGGTTCTGCTTTTGATAAACCCATGAAACAAGAATTTATAAACTTCTTTGCCAGAAAAAACAACTTCAGTCTTTTCTATATAAAAGTTGATAATTCAAGGCTAAAAGATACTTTTTGTTCAAATACATCTAGAGTTTTCAATTACCTATTAAAAATATCACTGGATTACTTCATAAGAAATAATTACATACCAAGTGAGAATCATCTTTTACAACTTGATGAAAGGAATGAAAGAACAGAATCTAGATTCTTTCTTGAGGACTATTTAAACACTGAACTTTGCATAACGGGGATTAATCAAGGAAATTTTGAAGTTTCATATTTTGACTCTGCTAATAATTCAAATATTCAAATTGCTGATGTTTTTTCAAACATCTTGTATTCTCATCTTAAAACAGGTAATTATGCAGATGAGCTTGATACTTTAAGAGACAATGGTATCTTGAAATATATTTTTGAATTTCCCCTATAAAACTTGACTTTTATCTGTTTTTAAAGTATCATAATTATACCAACAGTAAGTCTTATTCAGTTGCCATTATCTAGGTAAGCGATATGTGTTATCGTCACTCATAAGCAATTGGTATACATATTAGCCACCTATAGGGTGGCTTTTTTAATTATAAGAGTCCATCCAACCAGGGGTATTCTAATCACAAAATTAGGGAAGAGCTAAGACTCTTCCCTTAATTTTTATCTTTATCTTATTTATTTCTCAAAAATTCATCAATAGACTTTGCTGCATTTTTTCCTGCACCCATGGCAAGGATTACTGTGGCAGAGCCTGTTACTGCATCTCCACCTGCAAAGATTTCCTGGCGAGATGTTTGTGATTCTTCATTTACGATTATGCCGCCCCATTTTTCTATGTCAAGATTTTTTGTTGTTGAAGAGATAAGTGGATTTGGATTTGTTCCAAGAGCCATGATAACTGTTTGGAAGTCTTCTTCGTATTCGCTACCTTCAATCGGCACTGGTCTTCTTCTTCCTGATGAATCAGGTTCTCCCAGTTCATTTCTCACGCATTTAAGGGACTTAACCCAACCCTCATCGTCGCCAAGGATTTCCACTGGGTTAGTTAGCATTTCAAACTTGATGCCCTCTTCTTTTGCATGATGAACTTCTTCAGCTCTTGCTGGTAGTTCCTTTTCAGTTCTTCTATAGACAATTGAGACATCGGCGCCAAGTCTCTTGGCAACTCTTGCAGCATCCATAGCCACATTACCGCCGCCAACTACGGCAACTTTTGCGCCAACATTAACTGGTGTGTCGTATTCTTCGTCAAAGGACCTCATTAAATTATTTCTTGTCAAAAATTCATTGGCAGAGTAAACTCCATTTAAGTTTTCTCCAGGTATGTTCATAAATTTAGGAAGACCTGCACCAGAGCCTATAAAGACTGCTTGGTAGCCTTCTTTTATTATGTCGTCAATAGTCATAGTTCTGCCAATGACAAAGTTATTTTCGATTTTTACGCCGAGATTTTTAATGTTTTCTACTTCGTATTCCACAACTTCGTCGGGAAGTCTAAATTCTGGTATGCCGTAAATTAAAACTCCGCCAGATTGTTGAAGGGCTTCAAAAATTGTCACATCGTAGCCCATTTTTGCAAGTTCACCTGCACAAGTAAGTCCTGCAGGACCTGCACCCACAACGGCAACTTTTTTATTTACTTTTCTTATTTCGCCAACTTCTTTTATTTGGTGGCGTCTTGAATAATCTGCTGCAAATCTTTCAAGCTTTCCTATGGAAACAGAGTCGCCGCGATTTGCAAGGACGCATCTCTCTTCACATTGTGTTTCTTGTGGACAAACTCTTCCGCAAACTGCAGGTAGAGATGTGTAAAGGGAAAGAACCTTGTAGGCTTGTTTGAAGTTTCCGCTGGCAATTTCCTTTATAAAACCAGGTATGTCAATGGAAACAGGGCAGCCGCCAACGCAACCAGGCTTTTTGCAGTTAAGACATCTGCTAGCTTCTTCCACAGCTTCTTCTGCTGTGTAGCCAAGGCAGACTTCCTTAAAGTTTTTATTTCTCTCATCAGGTGCTTGCTCAGCAATTGGCACGCGCTTAAATCTATCTTCAGCTTTCTTTATTACAAGACCATCTTTTTCTTGATCTTGAAGACCTTCTGCCAAGTGGTCAGACACTGCAAGATCCATTGTGCAGTGGTGGTCGGCTATTGCATAAGTCTTTTTGTTGTCAATGTATTGTCTTTGCCTTTTCATTGCTGAGTCAAAGTCAACTAAGTGGCCGTCAAATTCTGGTCCATCAACGCAGGCAAATTTAGTTTTGCCGCCAATGCTTACACGACAAGCTCCACACATACCAGTTCCATCAACCATTATTGGGTTAAGGGAAACTGTAGTTGGAAGCTCATATTTTTTTGTAGTTAAACAAACAAACTTCATCATAATCATAGGTCCAATGGAAACCACATGATCGTACTTTTTATTTTCATTTTCAACTAGATCCACGATTTTATCAGTAACTAGGCCCTTAAAACCGTAAGAACCATCATCTGTTGCTATGTATAAATTGTCGCAGACAGATTTTAATTCATCTTCTAGGATTACAAATTCTTTGGACTTTGCTCCAATGATAATGTCGCAGTGAAGTCCATGGTCCTTAAAAAATTTTGCTTGAGGATAAACTGGTGCAGTTCCAACGCCGCCAGCAACGAATAGGTATTTTTTGTCCTTTAAAGAATCAAGGTCCATTTCACAAAAATCAGATGCGTGACCAAGAGGTCCAACAAAATCTTTAAAGCTTTCTCCCTCTTCAAAGGCTGCAATTTTTTTTGTAGATTCACCAGAAGCTTGGACAACAATTTGCACGCTGCCTCTTTCTACATTGTAGTCTGAAATTGTGAGAGGAATTCTCTCGGAATATTTGTCTGCTATTAAAATAATAAATTGACCTGGCTTTGCAGAAGCTGCAATTTTAGGTGCATATATGTCAAATAAATAAATATTTGGCGCAAGTTCTTTTTTTCTTAATATTTTTGGCAAAATAATCACACTCCAAGGATATTATAGCATAAGGGCAAATTCAGAGGGGGAGAAATTTAAAATGCTGGGATAATTTATTTAAAAGCCTACTTTTTCCCAGCAAAAGAGAAAAAATATTTACTAAAGTAAAATTTTAAAGTATATTATATCTAAGGTGATTGAAATGAGAAAATTTTCAAAAGAAATAAAAAAAGTCGTGATAAAAGTTGGTTCTTCATCTATTACTCACGACAATGGAAAAATAAATTTACAAAAAATCGACGAGCTTTGCTTTGAAATTGCAAACTTAAAAAACAGGGGCATGGAAGTAATTTTAGTTTCTTCTGGTGCCATAGCAGCAGGTCGTGCAAAATTAAATTTAGAGGAAAGACCAAAGGAGACTTCAGAAAAACAAGCGGCAGCAGCCGTTGGTCAAGTTGCCCTTACAAATATTTACGACAGGTCACTTATTTCCTATGGCTACAACTCTGCCCAAATACTTCTCACAAGGCAAATTGAAAAAGATGACGAGATGAGAGAGAATGCCAAGAACACCTTTGAAAAGCTCTTGGGCATGAATGCCATTCCAATAATAAATGAAAACGACACAATTTCCACTTACGAAATAAAATTTGGCGATAACGACACCCTTTCTGCAGTGATTGCCAGAATGGTGGAGGCAGATCTACTTATAATGCTTACAGACATTGAGGGGCTTTACACTGACGACCCTAGAAAAAATAAGGAGGCCAAGATAATACACCAGGTTGATGACATAAATAGGGTGGAAGGAATGGCAAAGGAAACTGAGTCTAATGTTGGAACAGGTGGCATGCAGACGAAAATCAAGGCAGCTAAGCTTGCCATAGAAAAAAACATTGAAGTTGTAATTGCCTCTGGCGAAAGCATGAAGACAATTAGAGATATAGTTAAAGGAGAAGAAATTGGAACCTATTTTAAGTGTTAAAGAACTTGGGAAAATTGCAAAGGAAGCTTCCTACAAGTTAAAAAAATTAAATACAGATGAAAAAAATAAGATGCTTGCCTCAATTAAGGAGTCACTTTTATCTGAAAGAAAAAAGATTTTAGATGCAAATGAAATTGACATAAAAAAGGGCAGAGAAAATAATATGCCTGAAGGCTTAATTGATAGACTGCTTTTAAATGAGGGAAGAATCGAAGCCATGGCAAAGTCCATTGATGAGGTCATAGACTTTAAGGACCCAGTGGGCAGGGTTTTGTCCATGGAAGAAAATTATGCAGGACTTTTAATAGGAAAGAAAACTGTTCCCATGGGAGTCATTGCCATAATTTATGAGTCAAGGCCAAATGTAACTCTTGATGCTGCAATCTTGTCCCTAAAGGCATCTTCTGCCATAATTCTTCGCGGCGGCAAGGAGTCAATAAATTCAAACATTGCCATAGCAGATGCCATTAGGCTGGGCATAAAAAATGCTGGCTACGACGAAAATTTTGTGCAAATTGTTAAAGACACTTCAAGAGAATCTTCCAAGGAACTTATGCAATTAAAGGGCTATGTAGATTTGCTTTTACCAAGAGGTTCAGCATCACTTATTAATTCTGTTGTGGAAAATGCCAAGGTGCCTGTAATTGAAACTGGAGTGGGCAACTGCCACATCTATGTTGACCAAGATGCGGACATAGAAAATGCTGTTGAGATTATTGAAAATGCCAAGACTCAAAGAATTGGCGTCTGTAATGCCATGGAATCTCTTGTGGTAAATGAAAATCTAGAAGACAAGTTTTATGACTTGTTAAATGAAGTGGTGGAAAAATATAAGATTAAGGTTCACGCTGACGAAAAATCTCTTCCTAAATTCAAAAACGCAGTTCCTGCCACAGAAGATGACTTTGGTCGCGAATATCTTGACTACGAATTTTCTGTCAAGACGGTAAAAGATGTTGACCAGGCAATAGACCACATCACAAGATATTCTACGGGGCACTCTGAAGCAATCCTAACAAAATCCTATGAGAGAGCCATGAAATTTTTAGAGGGCGTGGACTCAGCCTGCGTTTATGTAAATGCATCCACGAGATTTACAGATGGCGGAGAATTTGGCAAGGGAGCAGAGCTTGGCATCTCAACGCAAAAGCTTCACGCAAGGGGTCCTGTGGGCTTGGATGAACTTGTAAGCTACAAGTATATAATTTTTGGTCACGGCGAATTTAGGAAATAAAATTTTAATAGAAATAAATTAAATATTAATTGAAAGCATAATAGAGTAGATCTTTTCTCATCTACTCTATTTTTTTATGGGATGAAAAAATTTTGCCATGGCCCACAAAAACATGAAGAATTTTATTAATTTTAAGCCAATATAATTTATTTAAGAAAAATTTACAAACTTTCACCATTCTTTCACACTTTGTAAAATATTTTACATGAAATTTACAATAGCAATCTTTCAAATTTACAAAGGCTTTTTATAATAGCCTTGAATTAAAAATTATATTTGAAAGGAAGATAATAATGGAAATTAAAAAAATTGGTAAAGTTGGAATGATTCTTGCCTTAGCAGCATCTCTTGTTGCTTGTGGAGGAAACAAGAAGGAAGAGGCAGCAGCAAATGCTCCTAAAGAAAATGCAGCAAAACAAGAAGAAAAGGGATCAAATGCAGCTGATCTTGGAACTATTAACGTAATCTCAAGAGAACAAGGCTCAGGTACAAGATCTGCCTTCACTGAACTTACTGGCGTTCTTACAAAAGACGGCGACAAAGAAGTTGACAACACTTATGCTGAAGCAGCAGTTCAATCTTCTACTGATGCAGTTCTTACAACTGTTGAAAATGACAAGGCATCTATTGGTTATATCTCTCTAGGATCTTTAAACGAAACTGTTAAGGCAGTAAAAGTTGAAGGCGTTGAAGCTACTCCTGAAAACATCAAATCTGGCGACTACAAACTTGCAAGACCATTTAACGTTGCTTACAAGGCTGACGTTGATGCAAAGGCTAAAGACTTAATCACTTTCATCATGTCTGACGAAGGACAAAAGATTTGTGAAGAAGAAGGTTATGTTGGAGATGCAACTGGTGCAGCTTACGAAGCAACTGACAATGATGCACACATCACTATCGCTGGTTCAACTTCAGTTTCTCCTCTAATGGAAAAACTTGCTGAAGCTTACAAGGCTAAAAACCCTAAGGTTCAAATCGACATTCAATCTAACGGTTCTTCTGCTGGTATGACTGCAGCTATGGAAGGAACAGCACAGCTTGGTATGGCATCAAGAGAACTTAAGGACGAAGAAAAGAAAGCTCTTGAATTTACAGTAATCGCAAGAGATGGTATCGCAGTAATCGTAAATAATGAAAATGGCTGCGAAAATTTAACAATGGATCAATTAAAACAAATCTTCACTGGTGAATTAACTGACTGGGCTGAAGCTAGCAAATAATAGTAAATAAATAGGTATAGGAATGAATAAAATGGAAGATACTAATAAAAAAGTACTCCATAAAGAAAACCAAAGAAAAGCATTTACTAAGGAAGAAGTATTTAAATATTTCTTCCTAATTTGCTCTATACTGTCAATCTTCTTTTTGTTGTTGATATGTATATTTATCTTTAAAGACTCCTTTGGTTTTATTGGAAAAATTGGAGTAAAAAACTTTGTCCTTAACGACGCTTGGACACCTATGAATGTGCCACCCTCTTATGGGATCCTACCAATGATAATTGGATCTGTTTTAATCACTGCTATGTCATGTATTGCAGCAGTGCCAGTTTCAATAATGGTAGCTTGTTATTTGGCCTTTGATTGTCCAAAAAACATTTATAAAATTTTAAAACCTGCCCTAAATCTTATGACAGGCATACCTTCAATTGTATATGGTTTCTTTGCCCTTACAGTTATCGTGCCCATTAACAGATCACTTTTTGGAGGCACAGGTATGAATATGCTATCTGCAGCAATACTTCTTCTCATCATGGTTTTGCCAACAATAATTTCTATGGCAGAAGCATCTCTTAGAACTGTTCCACAGTCTTTTTACCAAGGATCACTTTCTCTTGGTGCAACTCACGATGAAACAATTACAAGAGTAATGGTGCCGGCTGCAAAGTCTGGTATTTTTGCTGGAATAATTTTAGGAGTTGGTCGTGCAATTGGTGAAACAATGGCAGTAATATTAGTTGCAGGAAATCAAACGAGATTAACTTTTAATCCTCTAAAGGGAATTAGAACTATGACTACAAATATAGTACTTGAAATGGCTTATGCAGCCGGAGAACACAGACAAGCTCTTATAGCAACTGCAGCAGTCCTATTTATTTTCATTCTTCTAATTAATATTGGATTTTTTATAGTAAAGAACAGGAGCGAAAACAATGGTTAAATATATTACAATAGGCGTATTATTATTTTTTGTCGCTCTAGTATTGGGACTTCACTTTATAAAGGGACTATCCTTTTATAGAATTACAACAAGACTTTTTTCAGCCATGACCTTTGCAGTCCTTGTATTTATTGTTGCCTTTGTTGTTTTTAAGGGAGCCTTATCCTTTAGACCAGATATGCTTTCCCTACACTACACAACAGAAAATGTGTCCATGGGACCTGCAATAATTACAACCCTTCTTACAGTTGTTCTTGCAATTTTATTTGCATCACCAATAGGGATCTTCACTGCTATATTCTTAGTTGAATATACAGATGTTGAAAACAAACTTGTAAAGGCAATAAGACTTGCAACAGAAACCCTTGCCGGCATTCCATCTATTGTCTATGGACTATTTGGTATGTTATTCTTTGGCTTAAAACTAAAAATGGGCTTCTCAGTAATATCTGGTGTTTTAACTGTATCCATTATGATTCTTCCAATTATAATGAGGGCAACAGAAGAAGCCCTAAAGTCAGTTCACCCATCAATAAGACAAGGTTCCTTTGCCCTGGGAGCAGGCAAGCTTAGAACAATTTTTAAGGTTGTACTTCCAGTTGCAATTCCAGGAATTTTATCTGGAATAATTTTATCAGTTGGCCGTGTAGTTGGCGAGACTGCTGCCCTAATGTACACTTTGGGAACAGCAACATCCCTTCCAGCATCACTAAAATCATCATCAAGGACCCTAGCCCTACACATGTATGTACTATCATCTGAAGGTAAACATGTGGGCGAAGCCTATGCAACAGGCATGGTGCTTTTGATACTTGTCCTCTTGATCAACTGGTCATCAACTAAACTTGCAGACAAACTTAAGGAGGTAGAATAATGCAATCTAAGATGAATGTCAAAGATCTCGACTTATACTATGGAGATTTTAAGGCACTTCACAATATTAATTTAGACATTAGGGAAAATGAAATTCTTTCTTTTATTGGACCTTCTGGTTGTGGTAAGTCAACTTTACTAAAATGTTTAAATAGAATGAACGACCTAGTAGTAGGTTGTAGAATAGAGGGAGAAATAACTCTTGACGGCGAAGATATTTACGCCAAGAATTATGATGTAAATAAACTCAGAAAGAGAGTGGGCATGGTATTTCAACAACCTAACCCCTTCCCAATGAGCATCTACGAAAATATTGCCTATGGTCCAAAGACTCACGGCATAAAAAATAAAACAGAGCTAGATGAAATTGTTGAGTCCTCACTTAAGCAAGCTGCCATTTGGGATGAAGTAAAGGACGATTTAAAAAAGTCTGCCCTTTCAATATCAGGTGGACAACAACAAAGACTTTGCATAGCAAGAGCCATAGCAGTAAATCCTGAAGTAATTTTAATGGACGAACCTACATCTGCTCTTGACCCAATTTCTACAGGAAAGATTGAAGACCTTGCACAGGAATTAAAGGAACAATACACAATAGTAATGGTTACTCACAATATGCAACAAGCTTCAAGAATTTCTGACAAGACTGCCTTCTTCCTTCACGGAGTTATTGTTGAATACGGAAACACTATTGACATATTTACAAACCCAAGGGAAGAAAAGACAGAATTATATGTAACAGGAAGGTTCGGCTAATGAGAAAGAAATTTGACGAAGAATTAAGACACTTAAACAACTTACTTTTAGAGATGGCTATGCTAAATGAAAGTGCAATAAAAAAGGCTATCTCCCTATTAGATGAAAAAGACGAAAAAATTGCTGAAGAAGTTTCAAATTATGAAGAGAGGACAGATGTCTACGAAGGCATTATCCAAAAGCAATGCTTAAAAATTTTCGTTGAGCAACAACCAGCAGCAGGAGATTTGAGAAGAGTGTCCTCTGCACTTAAGATGATCACGGACATGGAAAGAATTGGCGACAACGCAAGAGACATAGCAGACATTTGCATGATATTACCTGATGACTACGACACTTCTAGATTTCCTCTAATAAAACAAATGGCAGAAGCCACAATTGCTCTCTTAAACAAGTCAATTGACTCCTTTGTAAATTTAGACATGGACTCTGCAGAAAAAATTGATGACGATGATGATGTCATAGATAATTATTTTGTGATGATAAGAGACCAATTAATTGATATAATTAAATCAGATTTTGATCCTGCAGCTGCCATTGATTTTATAATGATTGCAAAATATTTGGAGAGAATTGCAGATCACGCTGTTAATATTGCAAAGTGGGTAATGTTTTCTATAGAAGGATGATTTAATGCTAATTTATGTAGTAGAAGATGACACATCGATTTTAAAATTAATTGAATATTCACTGAGAAGCAAGGGCTACGAAGTCCATTGCTTTGAAAATGGCGAGGACTTTTTTGATAAGCTAAGCGAAAAAAAACCAGACATTGTCCTCCTTGACATAATGCTTCCAGACATTGATGGAACAGAAATTTTGACTAAGTTAAAGGAAAAGGAAGACACAAAAAATATTTGGGTCATGATGATTACAGCCAAGACTTCTGAGTACGATATAATCTCTGCCCTAGATGGCGGCGCCGACGATTATATTAAAAAACCCTTCTCTGTAATGGAACTTTTGTCAAGAGTTGGTGCCATAGCAAGGCGTGCAAGCACAAGTGAAAAGGACAGAAATATTTTAGAGTTTGGCGGCATTGTCATGAACAACTTAAAGAGAGTTGTCACAATTGACGGAGAAGAAGTGGACTTTACCTTTAAGGAATATGAACTTCTAAAATATTTAATTTTAAATAAGGAGATAGTCATCTCTCGTGAAAAACTCCTAACTTACATTTGGGGTTACGATTATGAAGGCGAAACAAGAACTGTGGACATGCACATAAAACTTCTTCGCGACAAATTAAAGGACAAGAGAAATTATATAAAGACAATTAGAGGCGTGGGCTATATGCTTTCTACGAAAGATTGATATGAAAAGAAGATTTTTTAGATACCTCATGGGCATATCCCTTCTCACACTTTTTCTTTCGACTATTGCCTCCATGTTCATCTATTACTCTGTCTATGTGGACAGATCCAACAAAGACCTTTCAAATATAGTCATCGCTATGGGCGAAACTTTAAACAAAATAGATGATGACGAAAATTATTTAGATGATGTGGCAAGAAAGAAGAGGGACTTTAGGATTACTCTCATAAAAGAAGATGGCGATGTAGTTTACGATTCATCTCAAGATGCAAAGTTTCTCCCAACTCACAAGGATAGACCTGAAGTTATAAAGGCACAAAAAAATGGCTTTGCAAAAATTGAAAGATATTCCAACACCCTATCCAAGGACCTTTACTATGTAAGCTTAAGGCTTGAGGATGGAAACATACTTAGGGTTTCAAGGGAGATGGACAACCTCCTTGGCGCCTTCAGAAAAGTTTTTCCCATAGACATTTTAATGTCGCTACTTGTCTTTGCCATAGCAACAGTAGTTTCAAGAAGACTTACTAAAAAAACTTTTGAACCTTTAAATAATTTAAATGAAGATTTGCTTACTATTGACACAGATATGTTTCCAGAGATCAGTCCCTTTATCAACAAGATAAATAAGCAAAACATGACCATAAAGGACAATTATAGAGAGATCAGTAGAGAAAGGGATACCATTGAGACAATTTTGAAAAATATGAAAGAGTCACTAATAATAATTGATGAAAATAAAAATTTGCTCTCTGTAAATAACTCTGCAAGGGAACTTTTTAACTCCAAGAGAGATCTAATTGGAGAAAATATTTTAAACTTAATAAGAGATGATGACCTTTTAAAGTTAATTGACGATGCCCTTATGGGTTCTTCCGTTGAATCTATTACAAATATTGGGGACAGAGAATTTAAATTTTATGTAAATCCAGTTTTCGAGGACAAAAAAGTCAGAGGCGTAGTAATATTATTCATCGACGAGACAGAAGAAATAAGAGCCTTGAGACTTCGTGAAGAGTTTTCTTCCAATGTGAGCCACGAATTAAAGACACCTCTTACATCAATTTGTGGTTTCTCAGAACTTCTTGTCAATGGAATGGTTGACGATGCCAATAAAGAAGAATTTTATAAATTAATTTATGACGATTCTAAGAGACTTTTAAATTTAATCGAAGACATTATGAAAATATCTGGACTGGAAAGTGAAGAGGCCTTCTCTCGTGAAGAAATAAAATTAAATGAATTAATAAAAGATATTTTAAGGTCACAAAGAAATTTAATTGACGAAAAAAATATTGATGTCAGCCTAGAAGGCGATGGACTTGTATATGAAAATAAGACCATGATGTGGGAGCTCTTTGCCAACATTATAAACAACGGTTTAAAGTACAACAAGGACGGCGGTAAGCTAGACATAAAAATTTCTGAAGATGAAAAAAATTATGAAGTTTCAATTGTTGACACAGGCATAGGCATTCCATCAAAGGACTTGGCAAGGATTTTCGAAAGATTTTACAGAGTAGACAAGTCAAGGTCAAGAAAAATTGGCGGCACAGGACTTGGACTTTCCATAGTAAAGCATGTCTTGCAGTCCATTGACGGAAAACTTGAAATTTCATCAAAGCTTGGCATGGGAACGAGCTTCAAAGTAATTTTAAGAAAAGACAGAATGGAAAAAAATTAAAAATATAAAGTGAAAATGTAAAATAAAATATAAAGTAGAGATGTAAAATATAAAGAGAAGAAATTAAAAAAATTTGTTCTTGCATTTTAATAACTCCTTAAAGACTGGCTTTATGAGCCAGTTTTTTTCTTGGAATTTTAAAAATATTATGATTTTGAGAATAATATTTTTAATTATTAATGGCAGTAAATGATAATATTATTGTAAATATAGGAGGTTATGAAATGAAGAAAAAATTAATTAATTTAGGATTAGGTTTTGTGGCAGGAGCTCTTGGTGGAAAAATTCTTTCATCACAAGCTGCAAAAAAACTTGCTGTAACTACAGTCGCTGAAGGTCTTAAAATTAAAGAAGGCTTAGACAAGGGCATGGAAAATATAAAAGTTTCCACTGAAGATATTGTGGCTGAAGCCAAGGTAAAAAAAGCTGAAGACGAAAGAAAAGAAGCTGAAAGAAAGGCTCAGCTAGACCTTGAAAAAGTTGCAGAAGAAAATCAAGATCTTTCAGAAGAAGAAGAAGTAGAAGTAGAAGTAAAAGTAGAAGACTAATATGAAAGCAAGTATTGCCAGTAGAACTCTGGGCAGGAGCCGCTTTTTATATAGGGATAAGCTTAGAGACTGCCATGTAAATAAATTAAAATACAAAATTGAAGAAATACCTGGAGTGAAGTCTTGCAAGATTTCTCCTCTTGCAAATTCAATTGTAGTAAATTATGAAGAGAAATCCTTGCCAAGGATTGCAAGGTTTATTTTAGACTTTGACTTAGAAGATTTAAGAGACTTTGAAATTGATGATGTAGACTTTGTTCCCCAAGAGGAGAGAGAGCTCTTTCACATTTTTCGTGACGCAATGTATAGGAGGGTTTTCTTCGCCCATATTTTGCCTATGCCTCTTAGACCCATTGGCGTTGTAATAAAGTCCCTTCCATATATTAAGGCTGGACTAAAAAGTCTTAGGGATAGAAAACTAAAGGTTGAAGTCTTAGATGCAGCGGCAATTGGAATTTCTATCTTAGATGGAGAATTTGGCGATGCAGGTAATATTATCTTCCTACTTGGACTTGGCGAAGAGTTGGAAGACTACACCCTAAAAAAATCTAAGGAAGACTTGGCACAATCCCTTAGACTTAATATTGACCAAGTTTTTGTTCTTGAGGGCGACAAGAAGTATCTCAAAAAACTTGAAGACCTTGAACTTGGTGAAGTCGTAGAAGTGAACATGGGCTCAACAATACCTGTTGATGGAGAAATTCTTAAGGGCTATGGCATGGTAAATGAAGCCTCCCTTACTGGCGAGTCCCTCCCTGTGAAAAAAACTGAAGGCGGAACTGTCTTTGCAGGCACAGTTTTAGAAGAGGGAGCCATCCTAGTTAAGACAACAAAAAAATACGACGACTCCAGAATAAATCACATAATTGAATTAATTGGCGAGAGCGAAAAAAATAAATCACTTGCAGAGAAAAAGGCAGAGTCAATAGCCGACTCCATAGTTAAATATTCCTTCTTGGGAGCAGGTATAACTTATCTCTTGACAAGAGATTTCATCAAGGCAAAATCCTTTTTGATGGTGGATTTTTCCTGTGCACTTAAACTAACAATGCCAATTGCAACTATGAAGGCAATATCTTCAGCCTCAGAAAGGAAAATTCTCGTAAAGGGCGGAAGGTATTTGGAAAAACTTGCCCAAGCAGATTCAATAATTTTCGACAAGACGGGAACTCTCACAAAGTCAGAGCCAAGAGTTGAAAAAGTTATAGCCTTCTATGACAATGAAGAAGACGAATGCTTGAGGATTGCAGCTTGCCTAGAAGAGCACTTCCCACATTCAATAGCCAACGCCGTTGTAAAGGCTGCCCATGACAAGAACCTCAACCACGAAGAAATGCACTCAAAGCCAGAATACATTGTTGCCCATGGCATAAAATCAAAAATTGGCGATAAAGTTGCCCTAATTGGTTCAGCCCACTTCATCTTAGAAGATGAGAATATAAAAATTGACGATGACCAAAAAAATAAAATTGACAAGTTAAAAGAAGATTATTCACTTTTATATCTTGCCTTTGACGAAAAATTAATTGCTGTACTTTGCATTGACGACCCACTTCGTGAAGACGCAAAATACACAATTGACTCCTTGAGAGAGCTTGGTTTCAGGAAAATTTCCATGCTAACTGGCGACGCAGAAAATTCTGCAAGGGCAGTGGCAGAAAAACTTGACCTAGACTATTATAAGTCACAAGTTTTACCTGAAGACAAAAAAGAATATGTGGACAGGGAAAAGGCAGAGGGCAGAACAGTTGTCATGATTGGCGACGGAATCAACGACTCCATTGCACTTTCATCAGCAGATGTGGGCATATCCATGCACGAAGGCGCCGACATTGCCAAGGAAATTGCAGACATATCAATAAAGTCCGACTCCCTAAAGGAACTTATTGATGTAATAAAAATTGCAAAAGAATTGGATAAGAGGATTCATAAAAACTACAGACACATAATTTCCTTTAACAGTGCCCTTATTGCTTTTGGAGTAACAGGACATTTAACAAATACAAATTCAGCCTTCCTCCACAACGCATCAACCGTTGCCATTGCAGGAAGAAATATGAGAGACTATAGAGTTTAAAATTAAAAAAATATAAATAACAAAATAAAGTCCCAGCGGCTTTATTTTTTTACAAATATTTATTTAAATTTACAGAATAAAGCAATTTGCAAATATTCATTTTTAAAATGTTGTATAATATTTTTATAAGAGTTATAAGGCAGAATTTTTTTGAGGAGTAAAAAAATTTTCAGGGATAGATTATGAAGAAGATACTAATAATTGAAGATGATAATAATTTAAATAAAGGACTTTCCATAGCCTTAAATAAAGAATATGAAATTTTTTCTGTAAACACAATTATTGAAGCTAAAAATTTTATTGATGATGCGGATTTGATTTTACTTGATATGAACTTACCAGATGGAGATGGGCTTGAAATAATAAAATATACTAGAGAAACTTCATCAATTCCTATTATAGTTTTATCTGCCATAGATCTAGAAGCATATATCATTTCAGCCATAAATTTAGGGGCAGACGACTATCTAACAAAACCTTTTTCTTTGGGAATCCTAGAAGCAAAGATAAAAAGAGCTTTCGAAAAAATAGTTTCTAGTGAATTAAATCTTTATAAGAAAGATGGACTAGACTTTAATTTCAATGAAAATACTTTCTTTGTAGACAATAAAAATATAGATCTCACAAGGACAGAGACAAAAATTTTATACTACATGATAAAAAACAAGTCTCAAGTTATTACTAAGGAATTACTATTTGATTATATTTGGGGAATAGATGATGAATTTATTGATCAAAATACACTGAGCGTCAATATTTCTAGAATAAGAAATAAATTAAAACCCTATGACCCAATAGAAACAGTCTTTGGAGTTGGATATAAATGGAATTTTTAATAGGTCTTTTAGTTCTTATAATTGGAATTATTTTATATAAATATATTGTTTTGAAAAATCAAATGCGTGAACTTTCAGCTTATATTGACAAGGCTTTGGATGGAAATTTAGAAATTACAGAATTTGATGAAAAGGAATTATCTAAAATAAAATCAAAGCTCATTAAGTTTTTGTATGCCAGCCAAGTAAAAGAAGCGAAAATAAATACAGAAAAAAGTAAAACAAAAGATTTAATAGCAGACATATCCCACCAAACCAAGACACCCATTACCAACCTTTCTTTATACATTAGTCTTTTAGAAGATGATCCGAAAGATGAGTATCTTGAAATTATAAAGTATGAACTTAATAAACTAGAATTTTTAATTCAAAACCTAGTGAAATCTTCTAGGCTCGAATCCGATATTATTTCCTTACAAAAACATCAAGCAAATTTAAAAGACCTAGTAGAAGATGTTTTGAGAGAATTTAAAGTAATATTAGATGAAAAATGTATAAGCATAAATTTAAAAGACGAAGACTTAATTTTTAATTTGGACGAAAGATGGCTTAAAGAAGCTATCCACAATCTTATAGATAATGCTATAAAATACTCGCCCAATGGTTCTACTATTAATATTTCAGTTTATAAATCTTACCTAAACTATAATTTAGACATAGAAAATGAGTGCCAAGACTTATCAGAAGAAACTTTACCAAAGATATTTGAAAGATTTTATAGAGGTGCAAATTCAGTTTCAAAGGATGGTTTGGGTTTAGGTCTATTTATAGCCAGAGAAATTATAGAAAAACACGGTGGAAATATAAAGGCATCTTTGAAGGAAAATAGAATAAAATTTTCAGTAGACTTCCCCTTGTGAGAGGTCTTTTTTCTTACAAAACTGTAAGAAGTCTTGTAAGTACTTTGTAAGATATGAATGTTATATTAAATGTAAAGAGGTGATAGAAATGTTAAAAGTAGAAAATTTAAAAAGATATTATAAATCAAATGACGTGGAAGTAAGAGCTCTTGACGGAGTATCTTTCGATGTGGAAAAAGGAGAATTTATTTCTATAATAGGAGCATCTGGATCTGGTAAATCAACCCTATTACATTTATTAGGAGGACTTGATTATCCTACAAGCGGAAAAGTTTTAATTGATGATACCGACATTTATGCTTTAAAAGATGATGAGAGAACCATTTTTAGAAGAAGAAATATTGGTTTTGTCTTTCAAGCATATAATCTTTTACCCATGCTAAATGTATATGAGAATATAATTATTCCCTTTGGTCTTGATGGGGATGCGGTAGATAAAAAATATGTTGATTCAGTAATAGATATACTTGAGATAAGTGATCAAAAATATAAAATGCCAAACGAATTATCTGGTGGACAGCAACAAAGGGTTGCCATAGCAAGAGCCTTGGTTACTAAACCCTCTTTAATTCTAGCTGATGAACCCACAGGTAATTTGGATTCAAAATCTTCTTCCCAAGTTGTTTACTTACTAAAAAAGATTAATAAAGAGCTTGGAAATACTATTCTTATGATTACTCACGATGATGCCGTCGCTCAAGCTGCAGTAAAAACTCTAAGGATAGAAGATGGAAGGCTGGTGGAAAATAATGAAAGTCAAAAATAGAGCTTATATTAAACGTTTAGCAAAAAATATTTTAAATGCGAATAAAAGCAGGAGAAATATTCTCTTATTAGCAATTGCCTTAACTTCTATATTATTTACAAGTCTGTTCTCCGTAGCCTTAGGTTTAGGGAAAAGCATGGAAACCCAAACGATGAAAACTATTGGTACAATCAGTCATGGTTCTTTTAAAGACATTTGTGATGAAGATATAGAAATATTAACTCAAGATAAGGATGTAAAGGATTTTTCAGTAAGAGAGAAAGTTGGAATACTTGATGATGAGAAAATTATGGCAGAACTATCTTATATGGATAAGAAAGGATTTGAATGGTCTCTAATAGAAAAAGTAAAAGGGAAGTTTCCTGAAAAAGAAAATGAAGTATTTATAGATATAGCTACTGCTAAAAAATTAGGTTATAAGGGTGAAATTGGAGAGAAAATAGAAGTTCCCTTTAAAATAGAAAAACCTTACACGGGAGAAATTATTGAAAAGAGAAGTGAAAAATTTATTATATCGGGGACTTTTCAAAGTCCAATTGATTCCAATGTTGGTGTAGGTCAAATCTATTTATCAAAAGCTTATGTAGATAAATTATCCCTTCCAGAAAATAATAATGACGTGGAAGTAATGCTAAAGAATTCCTTTATGATAAGGGATAAACTTTTAAAAATTGCAGAGAGAAATGGTTATAAAGTGGTAGATGACCCTGGAAATCTATCCGAAAAGGAAATAAGAATTGGTGTTAACTTTGCTTATATTTTTTCTGGTGATTCTAGTTTAGATTTTAAAACATTTTTACCCTTCTTAGCTTTTTTGATTTTGGTAATAGTCGCGGGATATTTGATAATAAACAATATTTTTAAGATATCCGTAAATGAAGACATTAAACTACTGGGACTTTTAAAAACAATTGGAATGACAAAGCCGCAAATCAAAAAACTTGTTCATCTTGAGTCTATAGCAGCCTCCCTTCCATCAATAATAGTTGGAGATATAGTAGGAATTTCTATCGGGAAAATTATTTTAAATAAAATATTTGCAAATAATGAGATGTTAACGGATGTAAAATTATCTCTAGCGGTAATAATCATAATTATCTTATTTTCGACAGCCTTTACTTTGCTTACAGTATTTCTATCAGTTATGAGACCTGCAAGGTATGCAGCAAAAGTTTCTCCAATAGATGCAAGCAAATACAACGAAACCATGATAAAAAAGAAATATAAAAGCGAGGATATTTCTCTAGGAAAGCTTGCTAGAAGACAAGTATTTTCCAATAAATTTAGATTTATTTCGATAGTTCTTTCTATTAGTCTATCTGCTGTTATTTTAAACAGTGTTTTAACTTATACCGGTAATATTGATTTAGAAAAGGGCATTTCAGATGTAATTGCAACGGATTATAATATAGCAAGTCCAAAATATTTTAGATATATGTACTCAGGAAGTGAGGACGGTATCAAGGATAATTTCATTGATGAAATAGAAAATCAAAAGGGATTTAAAGCTGGGGGAGCCTTATACTATTATGGTTATGAGTACGATTATCCAGATATAAAAATAGAAGATAATAAAGTTGCATCAATATTACTAGGAATAGATGATTATATAATAAACAAACAAAAATTTATAGACGGAGACTTCGATAAAGAAAAATGGCAAACAGGAAATTATGTTATCATAGGAGAATATGGAGATAAAAAATCTGCATTTAAAGCTGGCGATAAAATAAAAATTAATGTGAAAAACAGGGTCAAAGAAGTTCAGGTTATGGGTAAGATTATGTACAATTTTTCTAATGGGCTTAGGTATTTTCCTGTAATTAAGGAAGATATAAACGATGAGTCAAGTCCTACTTTAGGTTTGGAATATATTTATATGAATCCTAATGAATATAACAAGCTTACAGGAGATAAGAGTATTATGTCTTATGGATTTGATGTAGAAGATAGTGAAAAGGAAAATTTTGATAAGTTATTAAAAACTTTTGAAAATGAGCCAGACTTTTCCTACGATTCAAGGGATCTTCAGATCAAATCTACAATGGAATTCAAAAACCTAATAGAATTTGCTGGTTACAGCTTATCTATAGTATTATTCTTAATATCTGTGCTGAACTTTATTAATGTTATTGCTACAGAAATATTGAGAAACATGGTGAACTTATCAATCCTTGAAGCAATTGGAATGACAAAGAAAAATATAAAAAAATATTTGGTGAAAAAGAATTTGATCTATTCTTTATGTGGCTTAGTATTTTCTTTCATCATTATGCTTCTTGTAGATAAATTTATCTTGATGGATTTTATGGAACAGACTCAGTGGACTTCTTATAAATTTGTAATTCTGCCACTTATACTTGTAAACTTAGTAAATATAATTATTGGGATAATATTTACAGGTAGGTTCTATGAAAAGCATAGCAATAACAGTCTTGTAGATAGAATAAGAAGTTTAGAATAACATTTTTTATGTTAACCAGAAATAAAAAAGGCTGTGAGTATTAAAACTCATAGCCTTTTATCTTGCCACCTAAAGACTCTCTAAATCAATTTTTCTAAAATCCATAATTCAATGAGCCTTCCGGTTCTAATTTTCTTCTGTCAAAATTTTTAATATTTCCGAATAAATATTTTCTGCATTCTTTTTAAAGTTTGCAGAAATTTTTTTTGCCATGATTTCATCTGCTGTTTCGATTTTTAAGTCCAAGACAGCTATTTCGTCGTCCTTTATTTTTAGGTGAGCATAGTTTGCGCCACTTTCCTCAAAAACTTCTCCTGAAACTGAATTTTTAAGGAGGAGTTCGTGGCGATATAAATCTATTTTCTCATCTAAAAATTTTATATTTTCTTCAGGTATTTGCTCATAAAAAATATATAGGGTCTTTTCTCCATCTTCTGATAGATAATATTTTTTGTCGCCGTCAAAGAGGACAAGCCCCGTTGACTCCAAGTCATTTAGGTACTGTTTGAAGTAAAAGTAGTTAAAGAGCTCTATGTCTAAGACAAAATAGGAGAGGTCATTTTCCTTTAGTTTGTGGTTAAACTTATCTATGATGTAGAGGATCAATAATTTATTTAATGCAAGTTCAAAGGAACTTTTTTCCATGTTATCACCTTCTCTTAAATTATACCAAAGCAGGGCTTCTAATAGCAATTAAAGATGAATTTTTGCCATTTTTTGATATAATGTAGGTGGAGGAATTATGGAAAGACAAATTTTATTTTCTCGTCAAGAGATAAAGGAAAAGGTAGAAAGTCTGGGCAAAAGAATTACAGAAGACTTTGATGATAATTTCGTAGTTATTTCTCTTTTGAGAGGCAGCTTTATTTTTGCGGCAGACTTAGTTAGAGAGATTGATAAATTAGTTGAGATAGATTTTCTCACAACTTCATCCTATGGACACAGTGAGTCTTCCAGTGGAGAGGTGAGATTTTTGACGGACCTACGCACAAATATAGAGGGCAGAGATGTCCTTGTTGTAGACGACATTTTAGACACAGGAAACACTCTTTATGCAGTGAAGGAAAAACTTTTAAGCTACAAGCCAAAGTCCTTAAAGACTTGCGTCCTACTTGACAAGCCTTCAAGGAGAGAGGCAGATGTATCGGCTGACTATGTTGGCTTTGAAATTGATGATATTTTTATTGTTGGTTACGGTTTAAATTATGGCGACCACTACAGGAATGTGCCATACATCTACACTTATAAGGAAAAAAATGAAAAGATATAAAAAGAAAAATTTAAATGTCATGAGCGTCAACTCCTTGACTCTTGTGCTTGCAATTATTTTTTTGACCTTTGGTTTTAATATTCAAGAGAAATATAGTTTTTGGGGAACTTTTATTACGGAAATTTTTATTATTTTAATCCCAGCAATTCTCATTTCTTCAACGGGAAATATTAAAGAGGTTTTAAAAATTAAAAAAATTTCTGGTGAGAGCATTTTAAAGACAATTATCCTTGTGATTTTGTCTTACCCAGTGATTTTACTTTTAAATGGAATATTTTTGTCCCTTCTTTCAAATTTTATTGAATACAAAAATTTCCCCATGGAGTTAATGCTGCAAAATGTTCCAATTTTTAATTATTTAATATTTATGTGCCTAGTGCCGGCTATTTGCGAGGAAGTTTTCTTCAGGGGAACTCTTACTAACGCCTATAATGTCTATGGGGAGAGGTTTGCCATAGTGGTATCTGCCCTTGTCTTCGCCCTATTTCACTTTGACATACAAAATTTTATCGCCCCCTTCTTGTTGGGACTTTTGTTTTCAAGTTTAATCGAAGTTACGGGCTCAATAATCCCAGCCATGGTGGCGCACTTCGTCAACAATGTCATAGCAGTTTTGACGGCAAGGTATGTCAATGAAAGGCTCTTTGAATTTTTGCGCAAGACAAAACTTTCTCGCGAAATTGGGTCTCTTGAGCTTTCAATTATAATTTTACTTATTGTAGTTTCAATTTTTTCTGTGATTTTAATTAGACTAATCCTTAAAAATTTAAAGAAGGAAAGTCAAGAGGATGTGGAAATAAAAATTAGGTACAGAGATGTGGAAGGCATTGATTTATTTAACTTCGTGCCTATAATTGCCCTTGTGATTTTGTATTTCATCTATCACTACATTGTTTTTTAGGAGGTAGGATATGGATAAGATAAGAGAAGCAGCTGATTTAATTTTAAGGTCAAAAAAAGTTTTTGCCCTAACTGGCGCAGGAATTTCTACTGATTCAGGCATACCTGATTTTAGATCTTCCTCTGGCTATTATTCCAAGATGGACCCCATGCTTGCCCTTTCCAAGGATAGACTAATAAATCATCCAGAAATTTTTTATAAGGAAGGCTACAAAATTCTTGAGGACTTAAACGACCAAGAGCCCAATGATGGACACAAGGCATTGGCAAAAATGGAAGAGGAAGGATTTCTTGCAGGCATAATTACGCAAAACATCGACAACCTTCACGGCAAGGCAGGCTCAAAAAATATTTACGAAGTTCATGGTGAAACTCGTGGCACTCACTGCATGGAATGTGGCAGGGAATATCCCTTCGCCCTTATGCGTGAAAAAGTTGAAAGGGGAGAAATCCCACCTAAGTGCGACCATTGCGGCGGCACAATCCGTCCAAATGTTGTAATGTTTGGCGACATGATGCCTGACGACTTCGACAGGGGAGCAAGAGAGCTTAATGACACAGACACCCTAATAGTTGTTGGCTCATCACTTACAGTTTCTCCAGTAAACTTTTTGCCAAACTATGTGGACCATTTGATTATAATAAATAATGACCCTACGCCAATGGATAGGCGAGCAGATGTTGTTATTCACGAAAATTCTTCAGTGGTTCTTCAAGAAATTTTAAAGGAGCTTGAAAATAGAAAATGATGTACGGAGATTTTGCATATTTTTACGACAAGCTCATGTACGATTTGGACTATGAGAAAATCTATAATTTTATAGTGGAGGTTCTAGAGAAAAAGTCTCTAGAGCCTAAATTAATTTTAGAAATGGCTTGTGGCACAGGTGGACTGACAGAAAAGTTGGCAAGGGACTACAAGCTTCACGCCTTTGACTTATCAGATGACATGTTAAGCGTCTGCCAAAATAAAATAAGAAGTAGAAATTTAAGGTTATTCAAGCAAAATATGGCGGGATTTTCTGTGCCATCAACTTATGATGCAATAATTTCTGTTGGCGACAGCCTAAATTACTTGACAGATGTCAGGGACTTTGAGGCTGCAATAAAATCTTCTTACGCTCACTTAAAGGAAGATGGAATTTTTATTTTTGACCTCAATACAGAATACAAATTTAAAAATATTCCCCCAGTGACAGTGGATGAAGTGGATGATGTTTTATATATTTGGGAAAATATCTACGATGAAGAGGAAAAATTAAACACCTATGGAGTTAATTTTTTTAGAAATATAAGGGACAATGACTACAGGAGATTTTACGAGGAACATTTAGAGAGGGCATACGACTTAAGTTTCGTGAAAAATTTATTGGAAAAAACTGGATTTAAGGACCTAGAAGTTTACGACGATTACGAGTTTAAAGAGGCGGGAGAAGAAACTTCAAGATACACTCTTGTGGCTAGAAAATTTTATAAGTAGATTGCAATAGAGTACAAGATGTTGTACAATATCTTTAAAGAGGTGAGCTTATGTTAGCTGTTAATTATAGTGAACTTAGAAAAAATTTGAAAGATTATTGCGACGCAGCCGTTGATGATTTGGAAACAGTTTTAGTCACAAGAAAAGATGACAAAAATGTTGTTGTAATAAGTTTAGATGAATACAATAATTTAATAGAAAATGCTCATATCATGAAAGATCCAAAGTATTATAAAGAATTAATACAAAGAGCAGAGGACGTTGAAAAGGGAATTTATAAAGAAAGAGAACTCATTGACATAGAATGAAAATATTATTTCACGACAAGGCTTTTTTGGAATATTTGTCCTGGCAAAATACTGACAAAAAAACTTTAAAGAGAATAAATGAATTAATAAAAGATATTATGAGAAACCCCTACGAGGGCATTGGAAAGCCTGAGCCTTTGCGCTATCAATTAAGTGGATATTGGTCCAGGAGAATTAATATAGAAGATAGACTTATTTACAAAATTGAAGGAGATTTGTTAATTATAATTTCCTGTTCAGAACATTATAAGAAAAATAGATAGCAGAGGCTATCTTTTTTTAGGAGGAAAATTTGGGATATATTTTAAGAGCAATAGACGAAACTGAAACTATAAAAATTTCTGCTGCCATTACCACTGATGTAGTGGAAGAGGCGGCGAAAATTCATAAATTATCAAAGACTACAAGTGCTGCCCTAGGAAGAGTTTTAACTGCGGCTGCAATAATTGGCTCCTGGCAAAAAAATGAAAAGGACTCCATAACTCTTTCCATAAACGGCAATGGACCTGCTGGAAAAATTGTTGCCACTTGCAAAAATGACGGCTATGTAAAGGGTTATGTTACAAATCCTGGGGCTGACCTTCCAACAAGGGAAGCCGACGGAAAAATTGATGTGGCTGGAATTGTTGGCGAAGGAAACTTAACTCTTGTCATGGATACAGGCATGAAGAAGCCCTACACAGGCACAGTTAATCTCACAACAGGCGAAATTGCAGAGGACCTGGCTGTTTATTTTCTACAATCTGACCAAGTGCCATCAGCTGTTGGTTTAGGAGTTCTTGTTGATGTTGACTATTCAATAAAGACTGCTGGTGGATTTATTATTCAGCTCATGCCCGATGCCACTGAAGAGCAAATTTCTAAGCTTGAAGAAAACCTAAAGGGCCTTCCAAGTGTAACTTCAATTTTAGATGAATATCACGACGCGGAAAAATTAATTGAAATTCTTATGAAGGACCTTGATTTTAAAATTCTCGAAAAGAGAGAGATCACTTACAAGTGCAACTGCTCTCGTGAAAAGGTTGAAGATGCAATTGTATCTGTTGGTCCAAGGGAAATTGAAGAAATTTTAAGAGAGGACAAAAAGGCTGAAGTCTCCTGCTACTTCTGCGACAAGGTCTATGATTTTGACGAAAGTGACCTAGAGAGAATGCTAAAAAAGGCAGAGGACATAAATAAAAATAGAGAAATTCTTATTCATGATAATTTTTAAATAAAAATTTGCAAAATAAAAAGATAGGTGAGAGCCTATCTTTTTTCATGCTTAAATATTTTTAAAAACTTTTTCCATTGGCTTTAATACTACAAGTACAATTACAGATGAAACTGCAATTTGAATTATGTTGCCTGGTATTGATGCCAGTGGAGTTACAAAGGATGAAAGTATAAAAACTTCTCCAATGTAATAAACCACAACCTTTACTAGGGCAACTAGAACAAAGGAAAGCAGTAAATTTTTCATTTTTAAGTGCTTGTAATTAAATTTGTTAAGTATGTAACCCATGATGAGTGCTGATATAACTGTCATAGGAGACCACAAAACCCAGCCACTTGTGAGGTCAAAGAGTCCCATGCCGAGAGCGCCTGCTGTCATGCCAACTCTTTTGTCAAAAAATATTGCAGCCAAGAAGAAGGGAACATTGCCAAGGTGGATGAGTCCTCCATTAGGTGCAAAGGGCAGCTGAATTTTTACAATCCATGTAAATACATAGACAAGTGCGATAAAAAGTGATGTGATAACTAAGTCTTTTACTTTAAAATTTTTCATGATTGCTCCTTTTTATTTTGTTAATTTTATAATAGCACTATTTATGTCGTAAATAAAGAAAAAAAGGTCGACAATGCGAC
>OGTN01000182.1_pt1 | contig 35519 bp, 27 predicted proteins | sample 1574591 | NCBI WGS metagenome assembly OGTN01 (sample SAMN03295830, study PRJEB24534) | human gut metagenome | isolation source: fecal sample 5 from infant 4 | host: Homo sapiens | place: USA: Pittsburgh, PA | collected 2014-07
GTTCCGTAGTGTGGTGCACATGACACGACGATCACGACGCGCCGCGCGCACTAGGCTGCTGATTCCAGTATTGGCTGGCTTGCTCACTCTGGCTGCATGCAGCCACGGGGAAGGTAGCAACCAGAGTGGCAGGGCTCAAAGCCCTCAATCCCACAGCGGGTCACACGAAGCGGCGCAAAGCATACCCATGTCCGGTGAGTACCCGATTTTACCCAACGGGAAGCTCGGCAGGCCCGTGGACTGGGTGGAACCACACGAACCACAACTGCCCAGTGCTGCCACCAACATGGACGCGTTCGGGGCGCGATACTTCGCCGAGTACTACCTCAACCTCCTCGCATACTCCATCAACACCGGCAACACCACCACCCTCAAAAAAGTCAGCAGCCCAGACTGCAAAGTCTGCCAATCATACATCGACCTAATTGGGAGGGTGTATGGGGATGGGGGATGGGTTGACGGCAAGAACTATACAATCACGCAAATTGACGAACCGATTCCACACCCACAGACTAAAGGGCTCTACTTCGTAAAGATTCACGCAAAGAACGCTCCCTATGTCGAATATCGTGGGGGAGAGCTTCATCCGGCGTTAGAAAGCCAGAAGATAATCGAATTAGAAATACTACAGCGGAACTCTTCGTTCCTGGTTAAGAGCTATCACGCCGAAGATTTCATTGCAGAAGACGAAAGTGAGAAAGCGCAATCATGAGAAAAAGGGCTCTCAGAATTGTTGCAGTGTTCGTTCCACTCATATCACCTTCAATGGTTGCGCCTCCGGGCGATTTAGAAAGCTTCGATGACACCGTGAGGAGCGACGTGTCTGGCAGTGTGACTGTTGAGTCTTCGTTTACTGAGGTGGTGTCGGTGCCTGGTGTGGAGGGTGCTGGCGTGGAGAATGTTGACGTCGCTGGTGCTGGTGGTGTGATTGAGGTTGTTGAGGGGCCGGTTGGTGGGTTTCGTGTACCGGGCTGGCAGGTGCGCTGCAAGATCGGCACCGGCACAGCCGGCGCCACACCAGCAGACAAATGCACCCCACCACCAACAGAAAAACCTGAAGGAAAAGAACCAGACCAGCCCGCCACTCCGTCAACCGACACCATCGTGCGCACAGCCCTGAACACCATCACCCTACGCGGCGCAGGCCTGACCATCCAACCACACCAACACGCCTTCACCGAAGTGCCCTCCAACATCTACGCCGCCACCCCCACCCAAACCCACACCCTCACCGTCTTCAACCACACCGTCACCCTCACCCTTCACGCCTCCACCTACACATTCGACTTCAACGACCACACCCCACCACTGATCACCACCACCCCAGGAAACCCCTACCCCAACATGGTGCACACACACTCATGGCAAAACGAATCACCCCACCAAACCGTCACACTGACCACCACGTGGGACGTCACACTAACCAACCCGTTCACCGGCACCACGCACACAATCCCTAGCATTACAAGCACAAGAGAAACCAGCGCCCCATTCCTGTTAACCAAACCCCACCAAGTCCTCACCGACCACGCCGAAAAAACCCACGGACACTAACCCACGAGAAGAGAACGCCAAGCCAACAGGGAAAAGCAGCGACTGAGCGGAGGAGAGGGCTAGAGAACTAGAGAGTCTGCACATCTGCTTAGTGACAGGTGGCACTGGTGCTGCATGTACAACTAAGTCGGCAGCATGCCAACATGACAAGACTGCAGCTTGGCCGGCCACAGCACCGCGGCACGCCAGCACAGACGGACAGTGAAAACGTCGAATACAGTGCGGGTAAACCGTCGGCTACAGCGGCCACTCAGTGTTGATGTGCTCCACACGCCCCTTCGAGCGCAGGAATTCTTCAAAATGGATCGCCCATTCACGGTGCGCACGCTTCTCAAAGGCATGGACCTCGGCGCCACTCATGGTGGTGATCTGCGGATACGCGCGAGCGATCGCTGCCAACAGATCTAAGGTCATGGCAACATCAACTTCCGCAGTGTGCGCGTTTTCATCCAGCGGCACCCCGTATGCCGGTGCGAGAATAGCCAACGTTCGTTTGCCCCTTCGATAGCGATTGAGCGCCCGATCCAGCACGAGCGGATCCAGCAACGGCGCGGGTTCGCCCCCTAACCGTTCCGCGAGTGAGCCCGCACCATGACGCCGCAGCTCAGCATCAAGCAAACTCACGTCATACGAACCATTAAACGCAACAACCGGGAAGCCGTTCGACCAGTGATCGACCAGCGCAGAGGCAACCTCGTCAAGCACTTCGACGATCGGGCGGCCATGCTCGCGCGCATACGCGGTCGAAATCCCGTGAACCTCCGACGCCCTCGCGGGAATCTCGATGCCAGGATCGGCCAGCCACGTGCGCACCTCGTCTCTTCCAGCGTCCATCACACCGTGCTCGCGACGTACGAGGGCGGCCGTGACAAGTCGGTCTTCATCGACATTGACGCCGGTTGTTTCGAGGTCAAAGCCAAGCCACGGCTCATCGGTCCACGTCATTTTCTGCTCCTTTTGTTGTGCTGCCCTTGGCGAGCTGATCCACCCGCTGACAGGTCGATCTGTCAGTCGCTTAGTTGTGCTGCCTGTCGATGTCCAGTGTGCACTGAAGCGTGGGCATTTGTGAACTATCCCCGTGCTGAGCTGCACTATCATGACAGCGCTCATGTGAATCGAACACTACATCCACCCGGACAGCTAGGATCGAAGTGTGAGCTACGAAGTTGAAATCGGCAGAGGAAAACGCGGCCGGCGAGCCTATTCGCTCGATGACATCGCACTGATTCCAGCCAGACGCACCCGCGATCCTGAGGACGTCAACGTCGGCTGGCAAATTGACGCGTACCACGTGGATATCCCGATCATGGCAGCGCCCATGGACTCGGTGATGAGTCCGAAAACCGCGATCGAGTTCGGCAAACTCGGTGGAATCGGCGTGCTCGACCTCGACGGCCTGTGGACACGGTATGAGGATGCGGACGCCGTTCTCGAAGAAATCGAACAGCTGGATGAAGAACACTCGATTGCGCGCCTGCAGCAGATCTACTCTGAGCCGATTAAACCTGAGCTCATCACTGCACGCCTACAAGAAATTCGCCAGGCCGGAGTGGTAGTCGCCGGTAAATTGTCGCCCCAGCGCACTCAGCGCTACTGGCGTTCGGTGGTCGAGGCAGGTGTGGATCTCTTCGTCATTCGCGGAACCACCGTTTCCGCCGAACATGTGTCCTCTCACCGTGAGCCTCTCAACCTCAAGCGCTTCATCTACGAGCTGGATGTGCCGGTCATCGTTGGCGGCGTGTGCACCACGACCGCTGCCCTGCACCTCATGCGCACTGGCGCAGCGGGAGTTTTGGTTGGCTTTGGTGGGGGAGCGGCACATTCGACGCGCCAGTCGCTGGGTGTTCATGCTCCCACCGCAACGGCAATCGCTGATGTCGCGGCCGCGCGACGCGACTACATGGACGAGTCAGGCGGCCGATATGTGCATGTCATCGCCGATGGTGGTATTGGGCGCTCAGGCGATATGACCAAGGCGATTGCCTGCGGTGCTGATGCGGTGATGCTGGGCGCCGCTTTGGCCCGCGCGGAGGAGGCTCCGGGCCGTGGATGGCATTGGGGCTCCGAGGCCACCCACCCGGATATGCCCAGAGGCCACCGCGCCTACGTCGGCACAGTCGGCTCGATGAAACAGATCCTCTACGGCCCTTCCACCAGGGCGGACGGTTCACTGAACTTCGTAGGCGCGTTGCGGCGCACGATGGCGTCGACCGGATTTTCGGAAGTCAAGGATTTGCAGCGTGTCGAAGTTGTGGTCAGCCCCTATACGCCCTCGTAGCCGCCCGCGGGCCGCTAAGAGATACACGTGCCGCGCAGTGGGCGGCCAGCTCCTACGCCCCTCGCAAACGCCTGCGTGTCGTTACTAAGGCCTGCGTACAGCAGGCCGACCCTTGCATAACCTCGTACACCCCTCCGCTGCTTGTTTCAGACAACAGGTATCGTTTCTGGACAGCAAGTTGCCCTCGTCAGTAATTGACGAGGGCGACTGCGTGAGCTCGCCGGGCGAAAAACTCACATGTGAGGCCCCTGAGGCACGGCGAGCGCTCCGCGAAGGAGCTTAGGGATTAGTGTGAGCGGCGACGCGTGTACAGACCTGCGCCAGCGCCGAGCGTGACGAGCACAGCAGCTGCGGCCGCGAGCGGAATTGCGGTTGAGCCGGTGCGTGCCATTCCCGGACGGCTGGCAGCGTACTTCTTGTCGCCAGCATCGGTGCCTTGGCCCTTACCAGTGGTGTCGGGCTTGACCTGACCCTTACCGCCGGCAGGATCGGTGCCCTTTCCTTTGCCTTGGTCAGGGGTCTCTGACGTGGCGACGAATTGATTATCGACAGCCAGCGGCGCGGAATCAAAGCCAAGAGCATTGATCATCGTGTAGTACAGGTCGGACTGGTCGGTGCGACCCACAACGTTCTCAGCACCCGGGCCGGAGGCTGCGACGCGCAGCTGTGCACCGGTGTGTCCCTGGCCGCCGAGAGCCACGTCATCGTCGTTGCTTCCAGCGTTGGCGTAGTTGATCACCATGTCGGAGCCATCGGCTGTGCGCAGCTTGGTGGTGCGGCCGAATGTCTCGGTGCCCCCGCTGGTGATCTGGCTGGTATGCGCGTGATCAGCGGTTACCACAATCAGGGTTGGCTGGCCGCTGGCGGCGACCCAGTTCTGTGCCACCTGGATGGCCTGGTCGAGGTCGTCGAGCTCGCCGATCTGGCCGCATGCGTCAGCAGCATGATCGGCCTTGTCGATCGAGGCTGCCTCCACCTGCAGGAAGAAGCCCTTGTCGTTCTGCAGCAGGTTGATGGCCTTCTCAGTCATTGCTGCCAGTGTGGGGATCGCCGCGGTGCGCTCCGGGTTGAACTCACAGGACTGAGCCGTAAGCGAAGCGCCATCCGTGGTCGGAACCGTCTCGTTGAACATGCGGGGCATGTTGCCGGGGGAGAACAGTCCCAGAACAGGTGCATCTTGGTTGGCATTGGTGACAGCATCAAGCTCATCGGCGGTGGTGACCACCTGGAAACCGTTGTCCCTGGCGTTGTCGACGACGGACTTGCCGGCAGTCCACTTCGTGGTGTCGCCCCATGTGCCGTCAACCTGAACTGTCTGGTCGAAGGCCTTTGCGCCACCGCCCAGTGTCACGTCAGCGCGCACGTCAACGAGCTGCTCGGAGATCGATCCGAGTCCGCCGTTTTCACGGAACTGCTTCAGGTACTCATCACCCTGGCAGGAGCTGCTGTTCTTGTCGTATTCAGGTCCGTAGCACTTGCGGTTCAGTGAGTGAACGGCAGCGCCGGCCGGTGTAGCGTCCTGGATTTCAGAGGTGGTGACGTTACCGGTCTTGTACCCGGCCGCTTTCGCCTTCTCCATCAAGTTCGACACAGCATTTCCCTGCAGGTCCACACCGATCGCGCCGTTGTAGGTCTTCGTGCCGGTCGACCATCCGGTCGCGGATGCAGCCGAGTCGGTCACGTAGTTGACTGTGCCGTCCCTATTGAGTGCGAAGTGCGTGTAGGAGCCTGTGTAGTCGAGATTGTCGACTCCGGGCAGGCGTCCGTTTGCACCGTACAGGTAGTTGCGCGCGGAGGTGATTTCCGAATCGCCCATGCCGTCTCCGATGAACAAGATGACGTTCTTGGCTTCGCCTTCAGAACCTGAACGCTGCGGGCCGTCTGCACCGTACTGTGAACATTCGCCGGCTGCGGGCACGTGCACTGAACCGTCCTTTTCAACGATCCTGCAGGTGGTGAATGCATCCTGAGCGGGAACAGGCTTTGGCAGCGTTCCTGTGGGCACTGCGGTGCGGGCGCTGGATCCGTTGCCTGCACTGTCCAGGTATGGGTTCATGTTCAGAGCATTGGCGATGGTGAAGAACAGGTCGGTTTGGTCGGTCTGACCCAGAACGTTTTCCTCACCCGGACCGAAAGCAGCGACGCGCAACTGAGCGCCCGTGTGCTGCTGCGACCCGCTGGCATTCGTACCATACGCGATGCTCATGGTGGAATTGTCAGCGGTGAGCAGGCGCGTCACCGGGGAGACGTTGTCGGAACCATCAGCAACGATCTGGCTGGTGTGGGAATGGTCAGCGGTGACAAGAACCAGTGTCTCGCCGTCCTGCTTGGCGAATTCGAGGGCAGCCTGGGTTGCCTGGTCAAGGCGCTCGGTCTCACCAATCTGGCCGCATGCGTCTGACGCGTGGTCGCGCTTGTCGATGGAGGCAGACTCGATCTGGAGGAAGAAGCCCTTATCGTTGTCCTTGTTCAGGAGATCGATAGCCTTGTCGGTCATGGCTTCCAGTTCAGGCTCAGTGCCGATGTCCTGCTTCGTGCACTGGATGGCCTCGCCTTTCGCTCCACCAATTGTGGCCGGTGACGACGCGAAGGTGGTCGTCATGTTGCTTGGTGCGAAGAGGCCCAGAACAGGGGTATCTTGGTTAGCTACGGTCACCTGATCCAGTTCGTCAGCGGTGGTCACCACCTGGTAGCCATTGTTCTTGGCATTGTCGAGGACGCTTGCGCCCTTCATCCAGGTAGTGTTGTACTTCGCGCTACCGGTCAGGAACGGGTTCGTGTTGCCGGAATCAGTCATGACCTCTGTGTCGAAGAATGATGCGCCACCGCCGAGGGTGATGTCGGCGCGGGTATCGATGAGCTGCTCGGAAATGGAGCCCAGGCCGCCGTTAACGCGCTGATCTTCGGGGCAATTTGCTTTCTTCTTGCCGGATGGGGCGTAGCACGAGCGTGACGCCACGTGTGCGCCCATGACGGCAGGTGTTGCGTCCTGGATCTCTGACGTCGTGATGTTACCGGTGCGCATGCCCTTGTTCTTCGCCACTTCGATGAGGTTGGTGACGGGCTGACCCTTGATGTCAACGCTGATCGCATTGTTGTAGGTCTTCGTGCCTGTTGCCCATGCGGTACCCGATGCAGCTGAGTCGGTGACGTAGTTGAACGAGCCGTCCTTGTTGACCGAGTGGTGAGTGTACAGTCCCTCACTGGTCAGCTCGTCGATTCCTTTGAAACGGCCGGCAGCGCCGACGAGGTAGTTACGAGCAGCGGTGATTTCCTGCTGGCCCATGCCGTCGCCGATGATGAGAATAACGTTCTTTGCGTGAGCGTCAGTGCGTCCCTGACCCTCCACACCGTATTGCGCACAATCGCCCGGCTGCAGAGCAACAACGTTGCCATCGGAGTCGAATGCAGTGCATTGTTCTGGTTTGTTGGTCTCATGCGTCGTGGGGGAGTCGGCGACACCTGCCGCCATGCACAGGGGTGTCAGAACCAGAGCCAGAGCACCGGTTCCACACGCCAGACCCACGCGCCGATTATGACGTGAATGCATCTTCCTGCCTTCATCTGGAGGTGTTACTGGATGTTCTTCGCTGCGCACGCAAGGAAAGGCAGAAGCGTAACGACGAACTATCTGTAGCAAAGCAGCCCAACGCAACAGTTCGGTGACACCGTGTAACAGAAAGGTAAACACTTCAAAACTATGCAGGTCACCAAGTGCCGCCTGACGAATCTGATGACGCTATCATTCAAGAAAGAACGCTGGTCACGCGTCCAGATGCCGTCTGTTCGTGGCGGTCTGGACCCCTCGACCGTCGACGATGATTGATCAATCACATGCGGTGCGCGCGGTCAAGGGTGAGATGACTGAAAGGACATGAGATGCCGGTTCGTCGCAAGCGCGCGTCAATGGCTGATGTTGCCAAACTTGCGGGTGTTTCCCCGCAGACCGTTTCACGCGTCTCAAACGGCGAACCCTACGTTGTCGACGACAAACGCCAACGAGTCTTCGAAGCGATGAAAGAACTGGGATACAGACCCAACAGTGCGGCACGCGCCATGAAACGCGGCTCGTTCGACACCCTGGGAGTGGTGTACTACTCCCTGCATGACGTTGGGAACTACCGTTCCCTTGAAGCCATTTCAGAGGCGGCAGCTGAGCGCGGATACGCCACCACGTTGATACCGCTTCAGGCGTCGACTCGGCGCGCCACTGACGGCGCATTCACCAAACTCGGTGAGATGACTGTGGACGCTGCCATTGCCATTATCCCGTCACAATTCCAGGATGACGCGGCTCTCCACCTGCCGCAGGGCATCCCCTTGGTCGTCCTCGGCCCACGCCTGTGGGACGAGGCAAGCGCCGTTGACTTCGAACAAACGTCAGGCGTAAGCGACGCCATGCATCACCTGATTGATCTGGGACACCGGCGCATTGACCATATCAGCGGACCGACGGACTCCTATTCCGCGCAGGCGCGACGCCGCATCTATGAAGCGGTACTGTCCGAATCTAAACTTCCAGCAGGACGCATCTGGCGCGGTGACTGGAGTCCACAATCGGGCTATCAGGCGTGCAGCGCGTTGCTTGACGCGGTGTGTGAGAAGCGCACAGACATGCCGACCGCCATCTTCGTGGCCAACGACCAGATGGCGCTGGGAGCATTTCGCGCCCTGCTCGAACGCGGTCTGCGCGTTCCCGAGGACGTTTCGCTGATCGGTTTTGACAATATTGACGAGGCAGTGGAGTTCCCGACGCCGCTGACCACAGTCATTCAAGACTGGGACAAAGTGGGAGCCAATGCTGTTGACCTTGCTATTGAGATGCTCAACGGTGGCGCACCGACACTGCGTTCAGTCCCAACTCGCCTCATCGTCCGCCAGTCAACGGCAGAGCCAGGTGGACAAGGCCGCCCTCGTCAATAGCCTGTGCGCGACGGAGGAGCAAGCGTGCTCGGGCAGGAACGATCCGCGCGACGGCAGACTGTGCGAGGCGCTTCACCGACAGTCCCACGAAAGTCCCTCGCCGAAGCGGGCAATATGACGGACAATAGGAACGACATAGTTTTCCACCCAAGGAGCTTTCATGACTGAATACCGTATCGAGCACGACACGATGGGTGAGGTTCGCGTCCCCGCCGACGCACTCTACCGCGCGCAGACGCAGCGAGCAGTGGAGAACTTCCCGATCTCGGGTGAGCGGCTGAACTCCCACCACATTGCGGCTCTGGGCGAAATCAAGCGCGCAGCGGCGCTGGCCAACCTGGAGCTCGGCGTGATCGACCAGGAAACGTCGGATGCCATCGTTGCCGCCGCCGATGAGGTCATCGCCGGTCAGCACGACGACAACTTCCCGATCGACATCTTCCAGACCGGCTCGGGCACGTCGTCAAACATGAACACCAACGAGGTGATCGCCACGCTGGCAACCCGTGCCTCCGGTAAGGAGATTCACCCGAACGACCACGTCAACGCCTCGCAGTCCTCCAACGACGTGTTCCCCTCTTCGATCCATATCGCCGCATATCAGGCGGTCGTTGAGGTGCTGCAGCCAGGACTGAAGAAACTGCACGCCTCGCTGGACGCCAAGGCGAAAGAATTTGCCAGTATCGTCAAGTCGGGACGCACCCACCTGATGGATGCCACACCGATCATGCTGGGCCAGGAGTTCTCCGGATATGCAGCACAGATCTCGCACGGCCTGGATCGCATTGAAGCAGCGCTGCCCCGCCTGGCTGAATTGCCGCTGGGCGGTACGGCCGTAGGCACCGGCATCAACACGCCGGAGGGCTTCTCGGCCCGAGTGATCGAACTGATCGCGGAGCACACCGGCTTGCCATTGCGCGAAGCAGACAACCACTTCGAGGCTCAGGCCGCTCAGGATTCGCTGGTCGAACTGTCGGGTGCGCTGCGCACGGTTGCTGTGTCGCTGGTGAAGATCGCCAACGACCTGCGGTGGATGGGCTCCGGCCCGCGCGCCGGTATTGGTGAGATTCACCTGCCCGACTTGCAGCCAGGCTCCTCAATCATGCCCGGCAAGGTCAATCCGGTTCTGCCTGAAGCAACTGTGCAGGTTGCCGCTCAGGTCATTGGCAACGATGCAGCGATCACGTTTGCCGGTTCGCAGGGCAACTTCGACCTGCTGGTGATGCTGCCCGTGATGGCCGCCAATCTGCTGCAGTCGATCAACATCGTGGGCAACGTGACGGCAGTACTGGCCGAGCGCTGCATTGACGGTATCGTGGCGGACGAAGAGCGCTGCCTGACGCTGGCGCAGTCCTCACCGTCAATCGTGACGCCGCTGAACCGCCTGATCGGATACGAAAACGCTGCCAAGATCGCGAAGCACTCCGTCAAGAAGGGCATCACAGTGCGTGAGGCAGCCCTTGACCTGGGATTCGTGGAGCGTGGTGAACTGACCGAAGAACAGCTGGACAAGGCTCTGGATGTTCACTCAATGACCGGTTCATTCTGATTCGTTGGTGAATCACACTGACTGAAGTCAGGAACGAGGGCGGCTCTGCTGAGTCGCCCTCGTTTTGTTGTCTGCGCGGCAGCTGAATCGCCGAGTGGTCGCATGCAAGCGACCACTCGGCAACACCCCCGGCACCATCTGGCGTCATCCCGGTACTATCCCGGCAGCATCAGGAGACGGTACTGTGTCCGATGAGCATGACGAAGCGCCATGATTTCTCGCGCCTGCCCTGCGAAAGGATTAGCATGGAACGCGTCCTACCGACAGGTCAATTACCGTGCGGGTCTTGAGGAGTACACGTGCCCCCAACGAATCAGAAAGTGACATTCCAGCAGGCACGAGCAGCCCGCCTGGCTGTCGCCGCGCTGTTCTTCACGAACGGTGCCCTTTTTTCGAACCTGATACCCAGGTACCCTGAAATCAAAGACATCTTCGCGCTGTCTGATTCAATTTACGGTCTGACCATCGCACTGTTCCCACTGGGAGCAATCTGCGCAGGACCACTGGCGGGAGCGTTCATCCGCCGCTTTTCATCCGCTCGCACAGCATGCCTGGGAACCGTGGGGATCGGTGTATTCCTCTCAATCGTCGGACTGATCGCCACGTGGCGCGCATCCCTTGGCGCGCAGGCAACCGGAACAACACTGGCCACTGCCGTCTACATTCTGTACGCCGTCATGTTTTTCTCTGGCGGCGCGTTCGACTCCGTGACCGACGTGGGACAAAATGCCCACGGCCTGCGTGTACAGAAACTCTATGGGCGTTCCATCATTAATTCCTTCCACGCGGCGTGGTCCATCGGTGCAGTGGCTGGCGGCCTCATGGGCTCCCTCGCCACCTCGCTGCACATTCCGCTGGGCTGGCACCTGACCGGCTCATCACTGATCTTCATCATTGTCGGATTCACTGCGTACCGCTTCACCCTTCCCGGCAGCGATGACGTACCGGAGCGTATCGAACGCATCACCGACGCCGAATCAATGACATTGTCGGGACGCACAACACCGGGAGGCCCCGATATCGCCAGTGACCAAGCGGAATCAACTCAGACGCAGCAGGTACGTCCGGTGGCCGTCAGCACTCTTGTTGCCATCACAACGCTGACATTCCTGTCGATCTCAGGAACGCTGGTTGAAGACGCCGGAAACGCGTGGTCCGCTCTGATTATGCGCGACTATCTGGGGATCCCCGGTGGAGCTGCAGGACTCGCGTTTGTCGTGCTGCTCTTCTCGCAGGCCATCGGCCGAATCGTTGCTGACAAGGTGATCGACGCGATCGGTGCGCGCGGGACGAGTTTCATAGGCGGTGCCATGGTGCTTGTCGGCGGTGTTGTTGCCTTCGTCTACCCGCATGTGGCCACGATGATCCTCGCGATGGTTCTTGCCGGTGCGGGATGCTCGGCAATTGTGCCAATCGCCATGAACGCGGCAGACAACATTCCCGGGATGAAAACAGGTAGTGGCCTGACAATCGTGACGTGGTTGATGCGCTTGGCGTTTCTGCTGTCGCCGCCGATCATGGGCATGATTGTTGAAGCTACTTCGTTGCGGGCAGTCCTGGCCGTGCTTGCCGTCAGTGGCGCATTGACATTGTCGACGGCGTGGATCATTGCCCCTCGCGATCGACGAGGGCGACTGAGCTAAGCCGCCGCACTTCCAGCGAAGCGCCTGTGCCGCTCAGTGGGCAGCAGCGCTGGGCGCGGCTCAGTCAGAGTCAGAATTAGAGTCAGAATCCACGTCAGATTCTGATGCCACAGCTGCGCGTGCCGCAGACTTCGCTCCAGCACGCGCCAACCATTGCACCAGTGCAGCGGTGAACAGACCCATGCAGATCAGGATCAGGACAAAAGAAGAAAAATCGTCGCCCATAAACAACAACGTCATGATGATTGCAATGGAGTGGACGGCACAGATGATACCGGCGGCACCGACCAGTGGCCACGCTGCACGATGAGCGGCACGCCATGCTCCTTCGCTGACGCGCGCTTCTTCAATCGGGATACCCCACGATGATCCCATGGGGAGGTCAGGGCGTCGAATACGCCGGGCCTGGTTGATAAGGTAGCCGCCGGCAGCCAGCAAAATAGCCGCGCTGACCCACGCGAAGATGGTGAAAACAGCTAGAGCCATGTCTCCGTACTTTCTGTATCAATGCGCAGGGCAGCGATCACATCTGTGCGCAGCACCATCGGTTCATCGTTCCTCCTCCGAATATCAGAGGAAGGGAATCCGGTCACGCCCCGAGGAGCCAGATCCGAGAGGAATACCTCAGACATGTCTCCTCAGGAGCGCTTCCGGAAACCTGTTCTTTCAGTCGTGCTGAGCCAGGCTCAAAGCCTGACGTGCAATCGCCAGCTCCTCGTTGGTGGGGTAGCACAAAACGGTGACTGACGAATCAGGGTGTGACAGGACGATCGGAGCCTTGACATGCCAGTTTTCCCAGTTCAGATCATGGTTGATCTTCACACCGAACGGTGCGAGGGCATCACATAGCTCTTCACGCACGCCCGGATCGTTTTCGCCAATGCCAGCGGTAAACGTCAAGGCGTCCAGTCCGCCCAGCTCCGTCCAGTACGCGCCCACATACTTTACCAGGCGATGAATGTACACATCCATGCCCGCGCGTGCGCGCTTGGAAATCTCCTCAGGACCGTTTTCAATGAGCTCCCAGTTGGTGCGCATGTCAGCTTCGCCGGTCATGCCCTTCATGCCGGAGCGCTTGTTGAGGAATTCGTCAACCTGATCGACTGTCATGCCTGCTTCGCGCTGCAGGTGGAACACAACAGCTGGATCGATGTCGCCTGAACGAGTGCCCATCACCAGGCCCTCCAGAGGCGTCAATCCCATCGAGGTGTCGATCGCGCGCCCGCTGTCCACGGCCGAGGCCGACGCGCCGTTGCCCAGGTGCAGCACAATCTGCTTGAGGTCATCGCAGCCCAGCATCTTGGAAACCTCTTCGGAGACGAACTGGTGAGACGTCCCATGAGCACCATAGCGGCGAATACCGTACTGGCGGGCAACATCGCGGTCAATCGCATACATTGCCGACGCCTCGGGCAGATGCTGGAAGAACGCGGTGTCAAAGACTGCCACGTGCGGCACGTCGGGCATCAGCTCACGCGCAACATCGATGCCTTTGAGGTGTGCAGGGTTGTGCAACGGTGCCAGTGTGCACAGCTTTTCAATCAACGCGCGCACATGATCGTCCACCAGTGCGGGCCCATCGAAGTAGGATCCGCCCTGCACGATTCGGTGGCCAACGGCCACAATCCCAGCTTCAGCAAGCGTGGGGCCAACCTCGTCAAAAATGGCGAGAACCTTTTGCAGCCCATCACCGTGATCGGGGACCGGCTCTTTACGAACGAGTTCCTCGCCCGCATGCTTGTGCGTGATGATGCCGACCGGCTCACCGATTCGTTCGACGATACCTTTGGCGAGGACGTCTCCCGACACGGGGTTGATCAGCTGATATTTAATGGAGGACGATCCGGAGTTGATGACCAGAACTGTGGACACGCGGGTGGCCTTTCGTTGGAAGTTTCCGTAAATAGTGACAAATGGGATCTGGTGGTGCGCCTGGAGTGGCGGCGCATCACCTGACTACTGCTCAGCCTTGTGCCTGGACAGCGGTCAGAGCGATGGTGTTGACGATGTCTTCCACCAAAGCTCCTCGAGACAAATCGTTGACGGGCTTGTTCAGCCCCTGCAGCACCGGGCCGACAGCCACGGCGCCAGACGAGCGCTGGACGGCCTTGTAGCCGATATTGCCGGCATTCAGTGACGGGAAGATGAACACGTTCGCCTGTCCGGCAACATCAGAATCGGGCGCCTTCTTGGCGGCAACGGCCGGATCCACCGCAGCATCGAACTGAATCGGGCCTTCGATGGCCAGCTCGGGGGCCTTTTCTCGGGCAAGACGCGTGGCCTCCACAGTTGCGTCGATATCGGGGCCGGAGCCAGACGTGCCCGTCGAGTAGGACAGCATTGCGACGCGCGGCTCCACGCCGAATTGCTCGGCAGTCTTAGCCGATGAAATCGCGATGTCAGCGATCTGTTCTGGCGTGGGGTTCGGGTTGACGGCGCAGTCGCCAAAGACCCACACGCGATCCTTCATCAGCATGAGGAACACGGAGGAAACGATCGACACGCCCGGCGCCGTCTTGATGATTTGGAAGGAGGGCACAATCGTGTGAGCCGTGGTGTGAGCTGCACCGGACACCATGCCGTCAGCATCGCCCATGTGCACCATCATCGTGCCGAAGTAGGACACGTCGCGGATCTTCTCGCGGGCCTGCTCAATGGTGACGCCCTTCTTAGCGCGCAGGCGAGCGAACTCTTCGGCGTACTTTTCGACCAGTTCAGCATCGTCGAGTGCCACGACGCGCGCGGCTGCGATATCAAGGTTGAGCTGCTGTGCGCGCTCGCGGATGGCAGCTTCATCGCCCAGCAGAATAATGTCGGCAATGCCCAGTTCGAGCACCTCAGCAGCCGCCTGCAGGACGCGATCGTCATCAGGCTCAGGAAGGACGATGCGCTGGCGATCGGCGCGGGCACGATCAATGAGGTCAGCCTGGAATGACACGGGGGTCACGACACCTGCCAGTTTTGCCGAGGTAATCTGCTCCACGGTGTTCTGGTCGAGGCGGTCCGAAATGACGGGGATCTGCTCGCATGAAACGGATTCGGCGCGCACGCCCGGAACGATCAGCGCCACGACTTGTGCGTGGTGGGCTCTGGCGCGAGCGCATGCCGCCTGGGCCTGCACGCTCACGAGGTCAGCAGGGACGCCCTCGGCATCGAGGACGAGGATGACGCGCGCACCTACGGAGGCTGCGACGTCAAGGCTCCATCCGATTGAATCGAAAGTGGGCACTGCGGAAAAGTCTGCATGTTCGAGCAGGGTTACGTCGGATGAATCGGCGCGAACGGCGTTGATGACGTGAGCGAAAGCTGAAGCGGAGTCCTGCGCAACCTCTGTGATGGAAATGCCCAGGAGGGTGTCCGCACGGGTCACTGAGTGGTCCTTTTCCAGTGCAGATACGAGGTCATCGCATATCTGTGCAGCGTTGACGGTAGGTTCGGGTTGAATGACGAGGTAGCGGTCGGTCACTGTCTCTCCTAGCTCTACTACGAGGAAGTCCCTCACCGGATTCGCGACGACGGGACACTGGTTTCATGGTATCGCCGCGAGCGTGACCCATGCCGTAATCTTGGGGCAAAACGTTGTGGATGTGCCCACGTTTGGGGCACTTCAGTGGTGTGCGTCTCCTTTTGAGGTCTTTGTGATGGATGGGTGCGCGACGCTTGGATGGTTCGTGTGTGCTGCCTTGTTCAGGTGGCGTGCACGGTGCCGACTCTGTCACTTGATGTGGCGCAGTAGGTGTGACGAAGCAGAGCCGATACAGTAAAGGCAATGAGTACATCTGAAGCCGGCTCCGAGCACGGTCGGACGCATCCGCTCGATCGTCGCGTGAACGCGATACTGCGAACCGCGACGATTATTTTGACGTGCCTTGGCGTGGTGACGATGGTGGTCTTCACGCTGTTCGACCATCCACATCGGGCGGTGGTTGTGCTGATTGTGATGTTGTATGTCTTTGCTGTAACGCGGGCGATATGGCCAACTCCTGTGTGGTTCGGCTCGCGTCGCCGCTTCTTCGACGTCGCGTTGTACGCCGGTTTGGCGAGCGCCATCTGGTTCCTCTCGCCCTTTACTGCGACCGTCGCCAGCTAGGTGTGGCGAGCTCCGCCAGTCGGACTCCTTCGCCACCGAAAGCTCGGGTTCTGCAGTCCTTGCCAGCTAGATTTGATGCGCCCCGTCGGCTCACTTCTGCAACTGTCTCCAGCTCAGGCCCAGCATCCCTCGGCAAAATCTTTGCCTGCCCAGGCCCTGCACTCATCGTCACAATCTTCGCTTGTCAAAGCCCTGCATCCCTCGCCAGAAATCACACCAGCCCGGGTGCCACGCGCGAAGCCGGCCATCGAGTGCAAAAATCTGCCAGAGTGCTGAAAGATATCTCGATATCGAGTAATCTTCTTTTTAGGTGAACCACATCACCGCGCGCGCTGCAGATGGCGTGCTGATTGCGAAGATCTGAAGACCGTAAGGAGCAGTCCGACAATGTCAACCATTAAGGTACAAGGACCAATCGTCGAACTTGACGGCGATGAAATGACACGGATCATCTGGCAATTCATCAAAGATCGCCTCATCCACCCGTACTTGGACGTCGACTTGCGCTACTACGACCTGTCGATCCAGAACCGAGATGCCACCGACGACCAGGTGACGATCGATGCAGCGCACGCTATCCAGGAACACGGTGTCGGCGTCAAATGCGCCACCATCACTCCTGACGAGGCTCGAGTCGAAGAATTCGGTTTGAAGAAGATGTGGCGCTCACCCAACGGCACGATTCGCAACATCCTCGGTGGCGTCATTTTCCGCGAACCCATCATCATCTCGAACGTTCCGCGCCTTGTTCCTGGATGGACCAAGCCAATCGTTGTGGGACGTCACGCATTTGGCGATCAGTACCGCGCAACAGACTTCAAGATCCCCTCGGCCGGCACGGTCACGATTACCTTCACCCCCGAAGACGGATCAGAGCCCATCGAACATGAGGTCGTCAAGGTACCCGAGGGTGGCGGCGTTGCCATGGGCATGTACAACTTCAACGAATCGATTGCCGACTTTGCGCGCGCCTCATTCGCATACGGACTGCAGCGCGGATACCCCGTCTACCTGTCAACGAAGAACACCATTTTGAAGGCCTACGATGGGGCATTCAAAGACATCTTCCAGGACATCTTTGACCGTGAATTCAAGGCCGAGTTTGAAAAAGCAGGACTGACCTACGAGCACCGTCTGATCGACGACATGGTCGCCTCGTCACTGAAGTGGGAAGGCGGGTACATCTGGGCGTGTAAGAACTATGACGGGGACGTCCAATCCGACACCGTTGCACAGGGATTCGGCTCCCTGGGCCTCATGACGTCAGTTCTGCTCACCCCAGATGGCAAGACGATGGAGGCCGAGGCCGCTCACGGAACAGTTACGCGCCACTACCGTCAGCATCAGGCTGGCAAGCCGACTTCCACCAACCCGATTGCCTCGATTTTCGCGTGGACCCGAGGCCTGGCACACCGCGGCAAGCTGGACTCAACGCCGGAAGTGACCGAGTTTGCGCAGACCCTTGAAGACGTCGTTATCAAGACTGTCGAGGGCGGCCAAATGACGAAGGATCTGGCGCGACTGATCGGACCGGATCAGCAGTGGTTGACAACGGAAGAGTTCCTGACAGCTCTGGACGAAAACTTGCAGGCGCGATTGAAGTAGCTCGTAGCTGTTACCTGAAGGAGCGGCGCAGTGTCCACGGCAGATGCTGCGCCGCTCTTTCATGCGGTGTGTCGATGTACGCGGCGGCCTGTCGTGTAGTGGGCGCCGTCGATGTGCTCTGTAGGTGTGCGCAGTTGGTGCACTCGCGCGCAGTCCTCGTCTACTACGCATTGTTGGCGCCCTCCCATATACCCACCTGTCGATCTGATGCGAGACCACTCCTCACATCCCCACCACTTACACAACTGTCGATCTGGGCGGCTGAACTGGTAACTCTTTTTCAGGCGAACCGCTCTGAACTGCATCGATGGTGATGAAAGCTGATCAGGTCACCCTCGTACCTCGTCCTGATCGACAGAAGGGGGGCGAAGAGGGCAAAGGGGGCGAAGAGAAGGAGAGGGGTGAAAAAGGCAACGACGTGAGGGGGCAGGGGAATGAAGAGGGGCGGGGGGGAAGTGAGGGGGGAAGTGAGGGGGGGAAAGAAACGGGCGAAGGGAGGAACGCGTGTCGCAATGGTGAAGCGAGAATTCACTGGCGCCGCGTTGGCCGTCACTGACACGATGAGCGGGCAATTGCGAGATGCCCCGTCGGGCCAATTGACGGTAGTCTAGTTACGGGCATGCTGAACTTCGTGACCTGCGAGGCCAGCAACGCAGATGCACCGGTACGATTTTGGAGGAACTTCATGTCGACTGAGCCAACCAGCACCGAGGCAATGACCCTCGATAATTCGTCGAATACGCATGATCCCAATACGCCGCAGGTCGACACAGATCCTGATGCTCCGCGAATCGGCGTCCTCACGTCTGGTGGTGACGCTCCAGGAATGAACGGAGCCGTGCGCGCCGTTGTTCGCAGCTGCCTGGCCCGCGGGGCGCACCCCTACGCCATTATGGAAGGGTGGGCAGGTGCTGTCAGCGGCGGAGACGCCATCAAGGAAATGGGATGGTCAGACGCGTCAGGCATCCTCGCTGAAGGCGGAACCATCATCGGCACAGCGAGGTGCGACGAATTCCGCGAGTACGAGGGGCGCCACCGAGCAGTCCTGAACCTTGTCAGGAACGGAATCGACAGGCTCGTCACCATCGGCGGCGACGGCTCCCTGTCAGGCTCAGAAGAATTTCAGGACGAGTGGCCCCAACACATCCGTGAGCTTCGCGACGAGGGGGAAATCAGCGATGAGGACGCCCGCCGCCATGAGTACCTTCGGGTGATCGGCCTGGTTGGATCCATCGACAACGACCTGGTCGGCACAGATATGACGATCGGTGCGGACACCGCGCTGCACCGCATCATCGACGCCATCGACCACATATCCTCCACCGCGGCATCGCACCAACGTACCTTCATCATCGAAGTAATGGGCAGGCATTGTGGGTACCTCCCGCTCATGTCGGCAGTGGCAGGCGGCGCGGATTATGTATTTACGCCGGAAAACCCGGCAGGCCCCGGCTGGCAGGAAGACATGTGCTCCAAGCTCCTCGCAGGACGCGCAGCCGGACGACGCGAATCGATGATCCTCGTCGCAGAAGGAGCCACCGACCAAGACGGCGAACCAATCACCACGCAAAACGTGGCCGACGCGTTACGTGAAGGAACAGGCGAAGACCCCCGCATCACAATCCCGGGCCACACTCAGCGAGGCGGATCACCCTCGGCATACGACCGTTGGATGTCGACACTGCTCGGATACGCAGCCGTCCAGGAACTTGTGAAAGCAGGCGACGATTTTTCCCCATGTGTGCTGGGCGTGCGCCACAATCGCGTCACTCGTATTCCGCTCACCAGAGCAATTAAACGCACACGCTCCGTCAAAGCGATGATCGCGGCTGGCGACTACACGGCAGCGCAGCAGGCGCGAGGTTCCTCGTTCTCAACCATGCTGGAAGTCAATGAGATACTGTCAGCGCCTCCGGTTGACATCACGATTGCAGACGACGCGAAACGAGTCGCGATCCTGCATGTCGGCGGACTGGCACCTGGTATGAACACTGCAGCTCGCGCAGCGGTTCGTCTGGGTATCGCACGAGGCTGGCGGATGCTGGGCGTTGACGGATCATGGTCAGGCCTGATGGATGGGAGAGTCCGCGATCTCACGTGGTCTGACGTAGAAGGCTGGGCCTTCCACGGTGGTGCGGAGCTGGGCACTCGCCGCGTGATTCCGACAGTGGAACAGTTCTATGAGATTGGCCGTGCAATCGAACGCAACCGCATCGACGCCCTCGTCATTATCGGAGGACTGAACGCGTACCTGGCAGTCCAACATATGACTGCTGAGCGGGTACGATACCCAGCGTTCAAGATTCCGATGATCCTGGTGCCGGCCTCAATTGACAACAATCTTCCCGGCGCGGAGCTGTCTATTGGTGCTGACACCGCGCTGAACAATGCTGTGTGGGCGCTGGACCGTATCAAGGAGTCGGCTGCCGCATCGAGGCGTTGCTTTGTTGCCGAGACGATGGGCAGGCGTTGCGGCTACCTCACCCTCATGGCCGCGATGGCAACCGGCGCCGAATACGCCTACATCCATGAGCGCAATTTCGACCTGGCCGATCTGGACAAGGACGCCAAGCGCATGCGCAGAGCGTTCGAAGAAGGTCGGCGCCTGTTCCTGGTGGTTGTCAATGAAGAAGTGTCCGCGCATTATGACCGAGAATTCCTCGCCTCAGTGTTCGAAGCTGAAGGCCAAGGGCTTTTCGACGTGCGTGACTCCGCCCTCGGCCATCTGCAGCAGGGAGGAGCACCGACTCCCTTTGACCGACTGCTCGCCACAAGGCTCGTGTATTACGCATTGAAGCACCTGGCTGAACAGTTTGATGCTGATGACCACCGCGCGGTCTATATCGGGATGATTGAAAACGACATTGAGGCGCGGCCGGTAGAATCAATGTCAGCTGATTTGGACTCTGAGAACCGCAGGCCAATTGAACAATGGTGGCTCGAACTGCTGCCCGTGCTGTCTGCCGTATCCTTGGAGCATTCAGATACACCACTGACCGACGTGTCGATCTCGCTGGCTGAGCCTGTTCCAGCTGATGGCGAGTGAGCGCTGCGGCACTGTGACCCAGACATACGCTCTATGAAGGAGGACGCAATGGGGATGGAAACTCCCGTTAATCCGACAACAACCTCAGCTTGGGGACAACTCGACGAACTGGCAGAAGTCTTTGTTCCTGACTTGCGCGGATGGTTCGAGAGCGAGCCGAACCGTGCCCAGCAGTGGACGCGACGCGTGGGTGACCTGCACGTGGATCTGTCGAAGAACCTCATCACCTCCGACGTTCTGGAGCGCCTCCTTGAGCTGGCGCAGCAGTGCAACGTGGGGGAGCGGCGCGACGCCATGCTGCGCGGCGAGCACATCAACGTCACCGAGGACCGCGCAGTGCTGCACACCGCCCTGCGCCGCGCACCCGATGACGTTTTGGAAGTTGACGGTGTCAACGTGGTCAAGGATGTGCGTGCAGAACTCAAGAAGATCTACGCCTTCGCGGACAAGGTTCGTGCAGGAAAGTGGTTGGGCGCCAGCGGAAAACCGTTGACGACAATTGTCAACGTCGGCATCGGCGGATCCGATCTCGGTCCCGTCATGGCATACGAGGCGCTCAAGCCGTACGTCCAGGATGGCATCGAATGCCGCTTCATCTCCAACATCGACCCGACCGATGCGGGAGAAACAACGAAGGACCTTGACCCTGAGACCACGCTGATCATCGTGGCCTCGAAGACATTCACAACCCTTGAGACAATCACGAACGCCAAGGTCGTGCGTCAATGGCTGCTGTCCGGGTTGCGCGAACGCGGCATCATTGCCGAGGGTGGCTCTGCCGAATCGGCGGGCGTCGCTGGTGAGCAGAGCGCCGGAACGGTGAGTGAAAGAGAAGCGATCTCGCGCCACTTCGTTGCGGTGTCGACTGCTCTGGACAAGGTCGAAGAATTCGGCATCGATCCTGCCAACGCGTTTGGTTTCTGGAACTGGGTCGGCGGGCGCTATTCGGTGGACTCCGCGGTTGGTACGTCCCTTGTGGTGGCAATTGGTCCGGAACGCTTCGAGGAATTCCTCACCGGTATGCGCACGGTTGACCAGCACTTCGCGACCGCCAAGCCTGAAGACAACGTACCCCTGCTGATGGGTCTGCTCAACGTGTGGTACGGCAACTTCCTGGGTGCTGACACTCACGCGGTTTTGCCATATTCACAGTATCTGCACCGTTTCCCTGCTTACCTGCAGCAGCTCACGATGGAGTCCAACGGCAAGTCAGTGCGCTATGACGGGGCTCGGGTGGACTACGACACGGGTGAAATCTTCTGGGGTGAGCCTGGCACGAATGGTCAGCATGCTTTCTACCAGTTGATTCATCAGGGGACGCGCATGGTGCCGAGCGACTTCATCGCATTCGCCAACCCGACGTGGAATCTGCGCGACGAAAGCGCCGGTGAGAATGGTGCCGACATGCATGAACTGTTCCTGTCGAACTTCTTCGCTCAGACTCAGGCGCTGGCGTTTGGTAAGACCGCTGAGGAGGTGCGCGCGGAAGGTACTCCCGAGGAAATCGTGCCGGCACGCATCTTCGGTGGAAACCGTCCAACCACATCGATCATGGCACCCAGCCTGACACCGTCAGTTCTGGGGCAGTTGATTGCTCTGTACGAGCACATCACCTTTGTCCAGGGCGCAATCTGGGGGATTGACTCCTTCGATCAGTGGGGCGTGGAGCTTGGCAAGGTGCTGGCCCGCGGTCTGATGCCTGCCATTACCGGCGATGAGGACGTTCTGGCGTCGGTGGACTCTTCCACTCGCGCGCTGATCGAGTACTATCGCGCCTACCGGCGGGACTGAGTAACCGATGGGTAAGCTGACGGGGTGACTCGGCGCCGTATATCTGAATGCTTGCCAGTGGCTGCAGGAACTGAGATAGTTCCTGCAGCCACTTTTGTGTGCGGTGAGCTAACGACGGTGTGGTTCATGGCAGTACTCGGGCGCTTCAGCACGAAGATTCTAAGTGCCGACATTCGGTCGCGGTCGGCATTTATAAGAGAGATAGAAACTCTATGGACGACATGGTAAGAAAAGCAAACACACCGGCACACAAGTCGGTGCAGATAAAATCTCAACAACACGGCAGTAGGCCAAGGAGATGTTCTCCGAGTTCTGACATCCTAGAGGGGGATTTCAAGAAAGCCGGAATGGAGACAAACGTCGAGGGGTGGAGTCCGCGATGATAGTCGGGATTTTTTGCGTGAGTATTGTTCTGATCCTTCTGATCGCCGCCGCAGCGGTGGTTGCGCGGCGAAATCAGGGCAACGCGGGCACTCCCGTGCACCTACCGCGCTCACCGTGTTCCGGCAGCTACGTGCTCCGACAGTTAGTTGTATCGGAACGCGTCAGTGGACAGGCGAATCTGATCCGCATCATCACCTGAATGAGCGGACTGTGAGTCATCAGAGTCACCCTCGTCGTCATCCTCGTCCATTACCGCGAGGGCGTCGAGGAACTCTTCATGCGAATCTGAACGCTCGAACGCAAAGCGAGCCAAAGCCTCCGGCGACGTCGTCTTCTCCAAATCAACAAGCGCCTGGTCAACATCGAAGTCGGCCTGAGGCCACGACGGATTGATGTCGATAAGCGTGCGGCGCAGAATCTCCGAAACCGCCAACCGCGCATACCACTTGCGATCAGCGGGGACAACATACCACGGTGCGTCATCAGTGGAGGTCCGCGAAATCACTTCCTGATACGCCTGCTGATATTGCGACCACTCATTGCGCACCACCAGGTCGCCAGTCGAGAACTTCCAGTGCTTGTCACGACGGTCGAGGCGCTCACGCAGCCGCTCCCCCTGCTCTTCAAAAGAAATCGCAAGGAAAATCTTGATGATATGAATACCCTTTTCCAGGGTGCGCTTTTCGAAACGCCTGATGGCGCGGTAGCGATCTCGAAGGGTCTTGTCGTCGACGACCCATGAGCGCCCATGCTCATCATCGTGACCCACCAGTTTTTGCGCCGTCGGCACCAAGACATCCTCATAGTGGGAGCGGTCAAACACGCCAATCATTCCAGGTTCGGGAAGCTCGCGGCGAATGCGCCACAGAAAATGGTGCTTAAGTTCTTCTTTCGTCGGAGCCTTGAAGGCCGCCAGAGACACGCCCTGCGGGTCCACCAACCCCATCACATGCCGCACAATGCCGCCCTTACCGGCGGTATCAAGCCCTTGGAGGACGATCAATACTGCTTCAGAGCTGCCGTTATCGCTGTGAGCCTGCGCAAAGAGTCGTTCCTGCAGCTCGGCCAGATCAGTTGCCTGATCTTCCATAGCTTTCTGGCCGTCCTTCTTACCCTCGTCCCAGCCGGGAGTCTTGTCACGGTAAATGGTTGCCAAATCCAGCTCTCCGTGAACGGCAAGCAGTTTGCGCGGATCAGTTGTCCAGCCTCGCTGCCGGGAAGAATCCATCGTCGAGGCACGTGTAGGCGCGGCATCTGCTCGGTCGGCGCGCTTCTTTTTCTTCTTCGAACCCATGGGTGACATTTTAGTGACGAGGGCGACTCTTTTACACCTTAGAAACGCCTATAAATGCGGAAAAGATCGACCGTTTTGCACAGAGTCGTCGCAAACTTGGGACTGCTTTCCCTAGTAAAGGACAAAATTGCGCCGTAGGCTTGTCATGAGAGCTCGGAGCACGGATCCGGGCCGGAACGCGAACCCTACCGGGAACGCTCGATCATTCAATCAAGGAGTTCCACATCATGGCTCAACCCAAAATCGTCACCGTAACCGGTGCCGCTGGAAACATTGGATACGCGCTGCTTTTCCGCATCGCATCAGGCGCAATTTTCGGACCCGACGTTCCAGTCAAGCTTCATTTGCTGGAGATCCCCCAGGCTGTCAAGGCAGCTGAAGGCACAGCCATGGAGCTCGACGACTGTGCATTTCCGCTGCTGGCCGGCGTCGACATCTTCGATGACGCCACCAAGGCATTCGAGGGAACCAGCGTTGGCCTGCTCGTGGGTGCACGCCCGCGTTCGAAGGGCATGGAGCGCGCTGACCTGCTCGAAGCCAATGCTGGAATCTTCGGACCTCAGGGTGCCGCAATCAACGCTGGTGCAGCCCAAGATGTGCGCGTCCTGGTCGTGGGTAACCCCGCCAACACGAACGCCGTGATCGCAGCCAACGCTGCGCCCGATGTGCCAGCCAACCGCTTCACCTCCATGATGCGTCTGGATCACAACCGCGCCATCAGCCAACTGGCCCACAAGACCGGTGCAGCTGTCAGCGACATCAAGAACATTGTTGTGTGGGGCAACCACTCGGCCGACCAGTACCCGGACGTCTCCTACGCCACCGTTGATGGAAAGCCGGCCACCGACCTGGTTGACGAAAAGTGGCTCGACGAGGAATTCCGCCCTGTCGTTGCCAAACGTGGCGCCGCCATCATCGCCGCACGTGGCGCGTCCTCAGCGGCATCAGCAGCCAACGCCGCAATCGACCACATGCACACCTGGATCCACGGCACGCCCGAAGGTGAATGGGTCACCGCTGGTGTGCATTCAGATGGCTCGCACTACGACGTTCCTGAAGGCTTCTCCTTCGGCTTCCCGGTGCGCGCAGTGAACGGCGAATACCAGATCGTTGAAGGCCTCGAAATCTCCGAAGCCACCCGCGCCGGCATCGACCACAACATCAAGGCTCTGCAGGAAGAATACGACGCAGTGAAAGCCCTCGGCTTCATCAAGTAGTTCTCGCCAGCAGGACAGTCCAGAAGAACGCTGGAACGCCCTCCCTGACTTGCTCCACGAGCAATAATCAGGAGGCGCATCCAGCGTTCTTTTTGTGCTGTGACTGGCATACTTGAATATGAGTGCGCCATCCCTGTTTTCAGAGATAGAGTTTGTTATCACTTCAACGATGCAGTGTGGAAACAATATCGAAAGGATTCAAATGATTGGGTTCCTCATAGCGACTGCCACGACCGTGGTTGTGGCGTATCTGATTTTTCACCGTTATCATCCGCAGACCGTCCTGATTTTTTCCGGTCTATTTATGCTGCTTTGCGCTATTCCACTGTCAATGAAACCATTGATGGATGAAGACCAGACCACTGGCTCGGCGTTCCTGGATGTCTTCGACCAGATCACTCAGACGTTCGGGAATCTAGGTGCCAAGCTCGGTCTGATCATCATGGCGGTCGGCGGTTTCTCGCTGGTCATGGACCGAGTCGGTGCATCATCAGCACTGGTCGCCATCGCAACCAAACCGCTCCAGAAGATCAACAAGCCCTACGTTGTTCTTGCCTCCACCTACATCCTGGCTCAGACACTGTGCTTGATCATTCCATCGGCAGCTGGCCTGGCGATGCTGCTGATGGTGACCGTCTATCCGCTCCTGCGATCCCTGGGAATCTCGAAACTGTCTGCCACGGGCGTCATCGCGACCGGCAGCTGTCTGGACCTTGGCCCTGCTTCCTCAAACGCCAATATGGCGGCCCAGACGTCCGGCATGACCGTCCAGGAATATTTCATTCAATACCAGCTGCCCGTCGCACTGGTGGTCGTCGCATCGGTGTTCATCCTCCATTACTTCGTCCAGCAGTACTTCGACCGCAAGGCCGGAACTACTCCCGACAAAGCAGACTGGGATGAAATCAAGGCTGAGCTCGCAGGTATTAAAAGGTCCTCGGGCGGAAAGTCGGCCCTGGCACAACGCGCTGCAAAAGGTGGGTCCGACACCGCCGCCAAGACCAAGGCGGACACCAAGGAAGCTGAACGTGTCGACAAGCCGACCCCGAAGGCATACGCGCTCCTTCCATTTACGCCACTGGTCCTGCTCATTGTTTTCTCGCCTTTCGTGATCACCAGCATCAAAATGAACGTGGCAACTGCCATGATTATTTCCGGAATGCTCGCCGTTATTTGCGAAATGATTCGCTACCGTTCATTCCAACGAGGCGCGGACGCTTTCTCCGTTTTCTTCGAGGGCATGGGTCGCCAATTCGTCAACATCGTGACACTCATTGTCGGCGGCCAGATGTTTGCTGCCGGTTTAACCCAGCTCGGGTTTATTTCGTTCATTATTGATGGCGCCGAGCGATTCAATATGGGGGCAATTCCGATCACCATCATCATGACGTTGGTGATCTTCCTGTCAGCGGTCCTGATGGGCTCCGGCAACGCACCGTGGTTCGCGTTCTCAGAACTTATCCCCGACATTGCCAAACCCCTGGGCGTTGACACCGTGTTCCTGGCTCAGCCAATGGAACTGGCATCAGGCATCGGTCGCTCCATGTCGCCTATCGCAGGCGTCGTGATTGCAGTTGCCGGACTTGGTGATGTCAGCCCGGTCGACCTCGTCAAACGAACAATCCCCGTCATGATCCCCGCTTACGTGATCATGGTCACCTCGTCGATCGTGTGGGATTACCTGCTTCGAGTTCTCATTTAAGGAGGAAACATGACACTTTTACCAATGCAGATCGCTGAAACACTCACATCGAATGTCGACGCCATGACCGATGACCTGGTCCAGTGGCGCCGCGACTTCCACGCACATCCTGAACTCGGATTCCTCGAGTACCGCACCACGTCGATCATCGTCCAGCATCTGCGCGAGTGGGGCTATGAAGTCCTGCAGGGAAAGGACGCATGCCTGTCTGAGGAGCGAATGGGACTGCCCAGCTTCGAAGAAGATGAGGCCGCAATCGCCCGCGCGATTGACGAGGGTGCCGACGCCGACTTTGTTCACTCGATTGCCGGAGGACACACGGGTGCTGTGGCAATTCTCCGCAATGGGGACGGCCCGACTGTCGGCATGCGCTTCGACATTGACGCGCTGCCGCTGCAGGAATCCTCAGAAAAGGGGTATTACCCAGCGGATGAGGGTTTTAACTCCATTCACGCCTCCACCATGCATGCGTGTGGACACGACGCTCACATCACGATGGGGCTGGGTGTTGCCCGCACAATGGCACAGATGAAGGACTCCTGGTCAGGAACGCTGAAGATTTTGTTTCAGCCCGCTGAAGAAGGCGTTCGCGGAGCGAAATCGATGGTGGCCGCCGGCCATGTCGATGACGTCGACGTCATGTTCGCGCAACACGTGTGGCCACACGACTTCGAAGAATCCGACTACGCGCCCGGATCCGGCGGGGCTCTGGCCACCACGAAGTACGACGTGAATCTGAAAGGACTGGCAGCTCACGCTTCAGGCGCGCCGCAAAAAGGCAAGAACACCATTCTCGCCGCGTGCACCGCAGTGTTGAACCTGTATGCGATTTCGCGCCACTCAGAAGGGGCGACCCGCGTGAGTGTCGGCAAGATCGTTGCCGGCGATACCCGCAATATTGTCGCAGATCATACACATTTTGAGATGGAAGTTCGCGGTTCAACGACCGAGATCAACGAGTACATGGAGCACCGAGCCCGCACCGTGATCGAAGCGGCTGCACAGATGTATGAGTGCGACTACGAGATCGTGCGCATGGGAGAGGCCATCTCCCTGGATTCCGATCCGGACCTGATGGACCGAATCGCTGAAGCTGGCGAGTTGGTGGACGTACGCGCCAATGACCCGAAGTGGGTGGAAATGACCGCTTCCGAAGACTACGCATTCATGATGAAGCGAGTCCAGGACAACGGCGGAAAGGCCTCATTGCTGCTGATCTTCACTCCGTCGAAGGGCGGCCTGCACTCCGTCGAGTTCACGGTGGATGAAGCTGTCCTGCCCAAAGGAGTGCGCGTCATCAGCGCAGCCGCCATCGCGGAAATGCCAGCCGCACACTGACCGAGTTCACATCGTTATGGCGCCGAGTGGTCGCATGCATGCGACCACTCGGCGCACACCACGTATCAGAAGCGGTGGACTGGATTAGGCCGGAGTGCCTGTGAATCATTAACCTTAGGACTATGGAACATGATTCGACAGCGACCCCCTCGACAATCGACAAGCTTGTCATCACCCTTTCCTGCCCGGACCAGCCAGGAATTGTTCACGCAGCCTCCGGCATCATGAGCGACATCGGCGGCAACATCATTCAGTCGCAGCAATTCGGTGACCCGGATACCGGCCTGTTCTTCATGCGAATGGAAGTTGAATCACCTGTCGGTCGAGGTCCTGTCGAAGAAGGCCTGACACGAATCGCCGACAAGTTCAACGCCACCTGGCGCGTCGACCAGTTGGGGCGACCGCTCCGCACCGTCATTATGGTTTCGCGCGAAGGGCACTGTCTCACGGACCTGCTCTATCGGCAGCGCTCTCAAGGTCTGCCTATCGAAGTGGTTGCAGTTGTCGGTAACCACCCTGACCTCGCGCCGGTCGCACAGTTCTACGGCGTCCCCTTTCTCAGTATTCCGGTCACCAAGGATTCAAAGGCGCGCGCCGAGGCAGAACTTCTTGACCTCATCAAGTCCGAGCAGGTTGAATTGGTCGTCCTGGCCCGCTATATGCAGATCCTGTCTGATTCGGTATGCCGTGAAATGGCCGGACGCGTCATCAATATTCACCACTCATTCCTGCCTTCGTTCAAAGGCGCGCGCCCATACGCCCAGGCTCACGAACGCGGCGTCAAACTCATCGGCGCAACCGCGCACTACGTTACAGCCGACCTGGACGAGGGGCCGATCATCGAGCAGGATGTCACGCGAGTTACGCACGCCGATTCCACCCGCGACATGGTGGAGCTGGGGCAGGATGTTGAACGCCGAGTCCTCGCGCAGGCAGTGCGTTGGCATGCCGAACGCCGTGTCCTGATGAACGGCAACCGAACCGTTGTGTTCTCACGCTAGTGTCCGCACTGGCGGTTTCCGCAGCGGAACACAGTTGATAAGATGAATCTGTCGCAACTGGCGAACAGGTGGGATGACCACCGGGGAGCGAAAAAGGGTTGTCGCGGTCGCCCGCCTGGGCCACGCAACCGAGCGAGGAACGGCTGGGGCCGCCCTCGCCACTAGTGAAAGCCAGACAAGCGAATTGAAAACTGGAGCAGCAATGAGTGATTCTCTCAACTCCCATACGTTGGCCGAACTCGATCCTGACATCGCAAAGGTGCTGGATGATGAGCTGAACCGTCAACGCGCCACCCTTGAAATGATCGCGTCGGAAAACTTTGTCCCGCGTGCCGTTCTGCAGGCTCAGGGATCAGTTCTGACCAACAAGTACGCCGAAGGATACCCGGGACGCCGCTACTACGGCGGGTGCGAGGCAGTGGACGTTGCTGAAAGTCTCGCAATTGAACGCGCCAAGAAAGTCTTCGGTGCCGATTTCGTCAACGTGCAGCCACACTCAGGCGCGCAGGCCAATGCCGCCGCGCTCATGGCGATGGCAAAACCGGGGGACACGATTTTGGGTCTGTCCTTGGCTCACGGCGGCCACCTGACACACGGAATGCGCATCAACTTTTCCGGCAAGATGTACCACGCCACCGCATACGAAGTTGACCGCACAACAATGCGTATCGAGCCTGATCAGGTGCGTGAGGTGGCGCTGCGTGAGCGTCCCCGTGTGATCATTGCCGGCTGGTCGGCCTACCCTCGTCACCTTGACTTTGCTGCTTTCCGCAGCATTGCCGACGAGGTTGGCGCTGCGCTGTGGGTTGATATGGCGCACTTTGCCGGCCTCGTTGCAGCCGGACTGCACCCAAGCCCACTGCCGCACGCGGACGTGGTGACCACGACGGTCCACAAGACACTGGGGGGTCCCCGCTCCGGCATGATCTTGTCCGCGCGCGGCGAGCAGTGGGGCAAGAAGCTGAATTCTGCTGTGTTCCCAGGTCAGCAGGGTGGCCCGCTGATGCATGTGGTGGCTGCGAAGGCTGTCGCAATGAAAGTGGCTCAGACCCCGGAGTTCAAGGACCGCCAGGTCAGAACTCTTGCCGGCGCGCAGAAACTTGCGGAGCGTCTGGGACGCGACGATGCGAAGAAGGTCGGCATCAAGCTGGTCACCGGCGGCACAGATGTGCACCTGGTGCTCGTTGACCTGGTTGATTCAGCTCTTGACGGCAAGCAGGCTGAGGATCTGCTGCACGAAGTCGGCATCACGGTCAATCGCAATGCTGTGCCGTTTGACCCGCGCCCACCGGCAGTCACATCCGGTCTGCGTATCGGAACGCCGGCGCTGGCTACGCGCGGTTTTGGCGATGAGGAGTTCACCGAAGTTGCCGACATCATCGCGACCGCACTGGTTCAGGCGGCCTCCAAGGAAACAGTGGATATGGAGGGTCTGCAGGCGCGTGTGCGTGCACTGACCGATGCCTTCCCGTTGTACGACGGACTGCAGCAGTGAGAGCGCCGTGGGAAGGTGCCGCACAGGTACTGGATGGGAAAGCCACCGCTGCTGCAATAAAGGGCGAGCTTGCTGAACGCGTCTCACGGCTGCGCGAAGCCGGTGTTCATGCAGGGCTGGGAACAATCCTGGTGGGTGAAGATCCCGGGTCAGTGACCTATGTTGCCGGCAAACACCGTGACTGTGCGGAGGTTGGTCTCGAGTCGATTCGCATTGACTTGCCCGAGTCGGCCTCTCAGGCTGATATCGAGCAGGCTGTCGACCAGCTCAACGCTGATCCTGCCTGCACGGGTTTCATTGTGCAGCTTCCGCTACCCGCCGGGGTCGATTCCCAGGCCGTGTTGGAGCGCATCGATCCGGATAAGGACGCTGACGGCCTGCATCCGATGAACTTGGGCCGCCTGGTACTGCGCGCGGCGGGTGACATCACCTCGCCCCTTCCGTGTACGCCGCGCGCCGTCATTGAGCTGTTGGAACGCTACGGCGTGGAACTCAACGGCGCGGATGTGTGCGTAGTTGGCAGGGGGGTGACCGTCGGCCGTTCGATCGGATTGCTGCTGACGCGTAAGAACATCAACGCGACCGTGACGCTGTGCCATACGGGCACGCTCAACCTTGCTGAACAGGTACGCAATGCTGACGTGGTTGTGGCTGCGGCTGGCTCGCCGGGACTGATCACCGCTGACATGGTGCGTGAAGGTGCGGCGGTGCTGGATGTGGGCGTTTCTCGCGTGACGGAAGCTGATGGCCGTGCGCGGTTGCATGGCGATGTGGCCGACGGAGTTGATCGTGTTGCGGCATGGCTGTCACCGAATCCCGGTGGCGTCGGGCCGATGACGCGTGCCCTCCTGTTGGCGAACGTGGTCGAAATGGCTGAGCGAAAGGCGGGATTCTCCGCTCAGGTGTAAATGCGCAGGTGTGAGCTTAGTGCCTTAACTGTTCATGTTCGCGGTGCTGGGGACTTTCCAACTGGAACGTGGAATGCGTGATCGTGACGGGAAAGTGTTCCTGTACGCAGCTGGCGAGTGTGTGCAAAATGTCGGATCGCTCGTGCTCGTTCAACTCGGGTTGGACGGTGACGTGAGCCGTCAGGGCTATCACTCCTGTCGCAATGGTCGAGGCATGCAGGTCATGCACGTCTTCGACTCCTTGAACATGGAGCATATGCTCACGCACCGTTGTCAGTTCCAGGCCGGGTGGTGTTTCCTCCATCAGGATCGCCACCGAGCGGCGTAAAAGCGTGATCGCCCTCGGAGCCATCATGCACGCGATGAGCAGTGAGGCAAGGGCATCCGCTTGGAGCCATCCGCTGAAATGGGCGACGACCGCGCCGATGATGACCGCGACCGACCCTAACGCGTCGGTGGCAACCTCGAGGAATGCTGCGCGCATGTTCAGCGAGGCACTGCGGCCCCCCATCAGCACGAGTAGGGAAGCGACGTTTGCAGCCAGGCCGAGGATACCGACGATCAGCATGATGCGGGTGTCGAGTTGCTCGGGGTTCATGAAGCGTCCGATGGCTTCATATGCGATTATCACGCAGATCACGACGAGCATACCTGCCTGCAGTGCCGCTGCGACCACTTCGGATCGTGCCAGGCCCCACGTGAATCTGTCGGTGCGCGGGCGCAGTGACAGGTGAGCCGCAATCAGCGCGATCACCAGCCCGGTGGAGTCCACCGCCATGTGGCCGGCATCTGCAAAAAGTGCGAGTGATCCTGAAAGTGCGCCGCCGATTGTCTCGATGAGGAGGACAGTTGCCGTAATGGACAAGGCTGCAATCAGACGCCCTCGGGAACTAGCAGCATGCGAGTGCGAATGTGAATGCGAGTGGTCGCTTGCAAGCGACTTCTCGGTGGATGTGGGCCTGCTGTGGGGTGATGATTGCTCCGACTCGTCGCAGCAATCGCGGTGATCGGTATCGGGCGACATGGCGTCCTTTCGCTAGGTGACAACGAAAATCAATACCCCAAGGGGGTATCCTTGGTTGGCTATAGAGTAGCCATTTCTCGCTGCCTTGCCAAGTCCGTGATGTCGAGTGGTCGCTTGCAAGCGACCACTCGGTGAAGTTTCGGGCACAATAGAGGCATGCTGAACGTCACGACTGTCAACCTCAACGGGATCCGCGCTGCCGCTAAACGAGGACTGAACGACTGGTTGAACCGCCAGCACCCCGACGTCCTCCTGATGCAGGAGGTGCGCGCGCCGGAAGAAGTGACGCGTGAGATTCTGGGGTCGCAGTGGCATGTTGTGGCCGTGCCATCGCGGGCGAAAGGGCGTGCGGGCGTAGCAGTCGCTGTCCCGATTGAGAACGAGGCGCTGATCGGAGACGTGCGGACAACGCTGGACGACCAGGAAAGTGATGTGGATTCGGGTCGCTGGCTGGAAGTAGACCTTGAATTTGCCACTCCACTGACGCTTGTGTCGGCGTATTTCCATTCGGGCGAGAAGGATACACCGAAGCAGGATGCCAAGATGGCGCACCTGCCGAGGGTGTCAGCGCGCATGAGCGAACTGTTGAAAGCTGCGAATTCGGCGAAGGGGCGTCAAGCTCTCGTTGCGGGAGATTTCAACATCGTTCGCTCCGAATTGGACATCAAGAACTGGAAGCCGAACCACAACAAGCGTGCCGGAGTGCTCGACGAGGAAATTGCCTTTGTGTCGTCATGGGCCGAGGGTGGCTGGTGCGACACCGTCCGCGAGCTTGCGGGGGATGTCCAAGGCCCATACACGTGGTGGTCGTGGCGAGGCAAAGCATTCGATAATGACGCCGGGTGGCGCATTGATTATCAGTTTGTGACGCCGGATCTGGCGCAAAAGGCACGGTCCTTTTCGATTGATCGCGCCGCCTCTTACGATGCGCGCATGTCAGACCATGCCGCTTTGACCGTGTCGTATGAGTTCGATTAATTGCAATCACACCCGTTGAAGAACAGCAGTGTGTGCGAGCCGGATCTCCTGAAAAAATAGGCTCTTTCCGATCTGACGACGCTCGCCAGTCTTCTACCTCATGACCCTGGATCGCCCGCACGATTCTGCTGAGTTTCAAACGTTCACGTGTGGTGCGTTGCTAGTTTTGCTGAATAGTGTTGCGTTGCTTGTGCTGTTCGTTTGCGACTGTTCTTCCTGTTTAGTGTCCGTGGGTTTTTTCGGCGTGGTCGGTGAGGACTTGGTGGGGTTTGGTTAACAGGAATGGGGCGCTGGTTTCTCTTGTGCTTGTAATGCTAGGGATTGTGTGCGTGGTGCCGGTGAACGGGTTGGTTAGTGTGACGTCCCACGTGGTGGTCAGTGTGACGGTTTGGTGGGGTGATTCGTTTTGCCATGAGTGTGTGTGCACCATGTTGGGGTAGGGGTTTCCTGGGGTGGTGGTGATCAGTGGTGGGGTGTGGTCGTTGAAGTCGAATGTGTAGGTGGAGGCGTGAAGGGTGAGGGTGACGGTGTGGTTGAAGACGGTGAGGGTGTGGGTTTGGGTGGGGGTGGCGGCGTAGATGTTGGAGGGCACTTCGGTGAAGGCGTGTTGGTGTGGTTGGATGGTCAGGCCTGCGCCGCGTAGGGTGATGGTGTTCAGGGCTGTGCGCACGATGGTGTCGGTTGACGGAGTGGCGGGCTGGTCTGGTTCTTTTCCTTCAGGTTTTTCTGTTGGTGGTGGGGTGCATTTGTCTGCTGGTGTGGCGCCGGCTGTGCCGGTGCCGATCTTGCAGCGCACCTGCCAGCCCGGTACACGAAACCCACCAACCGGCCCCTCAACAACCTCAACCACACCACCTTGGCTAACACTAGAAGTTCCAAGGTTGTATGCAGTGCCTTCGGATCCCGATGTTGAGACAGTCTGTTTGATGGAAACCTCAACTTGTAGCTCGCCTTCTGAAGCACTAGTTGCGGCGGTGCTGAAGTTTCCTTCGTCCGGGTCGCCTGCGAATTCCGATGGGAGGCTCAAAGCGAGAGATAAACAAAGTAAAGAGATTGCCGCAAAACGCATATTTTTAGTCCTCTCTTTCTTTCGCAAAGAACCTATTTACAGTGAACTCAGAATTGGCCTGACGGAGGTCAAGTTGGATGAGCACTCTTTCCTCTTCAAACGAAGTCAGTTCTCCATCTAAGTACACGACATAGGGAGCGGAAGTTGCCAGAAATTCGACGAGATATAGATCCGACTCTTCTGGATACAGCTCCACTGAATTAAATGAATCGATTTTGAATCTCATACTGTCGACCCAGTCGGTATTGCTATCTAAGTTTTCGATCTTTCTGACATATGATTGGCAGACTTTGCATTCTGGGCTGCTGACTTTTTTGAGGGTGGTGGTGTTGCCGGTGTTGATGGAGTATGCGAGGAGGTTGAGGTAGTACTCGGCGAAGTATCGCGCCCCGAACGCGTCCATGTTGGTGGCAGCACTGGGCAGTTGTGGTTCGTGTGGTTCCACCCAGTCCACGGGCCTGCCGAGCTTCCCGTTGGGTAAAATCGGGTACTCACCGGACATGGGTATGCTTTGCGCCGCTTCGTGTGACCCGCTGTTGGATTGAGGGCTTTGAGCGCTACCGCTCTGGTTCCCGCCTTCCCCGTGGCTGCATGCAGCCAGAGTGAGCAAGCCAGCCAATACTGGAACCA
>OGTN01000193.1_pt1 | contig 34362 bp, 36 predicted proteins | sample 1574591 | NCBI WGS metagenome assembly OGTN01 (sample SAMN03295830, study PRJEB24534) | human gut metagenome | isolation source: fecal sample 5 from infant 4 | host: Homo sapiens | place: USA: Pittsburgh, PA | collected 2014-07
TTGGTCGAGGTGAAGGGACTCGAACCCCCGGCCCCATGGTCCCAAACCACGTGCGCTACCAAACTGCGCTACACCCCGACAATGAAAATTTTACAAGAATTTTATATTCTTTATATTTAATTTTCGAACAGATATTATTATAACATGAAAAAAAATTTTGTCAAAGACTTTTTAAAAAAATTTTTAAAAGCACTTAGAAAACTATTATAGTTGATTTATAAAAAAATTACAACTAAAATATAAGTATTATTAAAGAAGGAGGTAACATGAAAGCTATTATATTTGATTTAGACGGAACCCTGGTGGACTCCATGGGATATTGGAGAAGAGTTTCTCGCGACTTTATGAAGACAAAGGGAATAGACATAGAAGACAGTGTGCAACACAAGATGACCACCATGAGCCTTAACACTTCCCTTAGGTATTTAAAGGACTATTACCAGTTAAGCGAAAGCTTTGAAGAACTTTATAATGGTTTTAGCGACACAGTTATAGATTTTTATTCCAACAAAGTTAAGTTAAAGGACAATGCCCTTGAAATTTTAAAATATTTTAAGGACAGGGACAAAAAAATTGTAATAGGAACATCAACAGCAAAGCACTTTGCGGACATAGTAATAAAAAAATACGGCATAGACAAATATATTGAAGGACTTTACACAGCAGATTCAGTTGGACACATTAAGGGCGAAGAAAAATTTTTCACTACAATAACTTCTGAAATAAAGGAAGATCCAAGGGATGTATATTTAATTGACGACTCCTATCTTGCCCTTAGGACTGCCAAAAGTGCAGGCCTTGAGACAGTGGGCATCTATGATGAAAATTCCAAGGACAAGTGGCACTTAGTTGTAGAAGAAAATAAATATTCCATAACAAATTTAATAGAACTAAAAAATATATGAGATTATTTTTATTTTTTGCGGCAAGGACAATACCTGCCTTCATAATTACCTTTGTAGTCTTTTCCATGGTGAGAGTAAAATTTTTCTCCCACAGAAAAATAAATTCTAGTGGATTTAGAGAATTTCTCTTGAGTCTTTTTGCAGGCTACCTTGCCTTTCTAGTAATAATGTTATTTACACCAAACTCCTATATTGCCAACTCAGGAATAAATTTAACTAACGAAAACTTTGACTTCGTTGGGAATTTTAAGGACAGGATAACATCAGGAGCCTGGGGCGTAAACCTAGTTCCCTTTAGAACTATAAAAAATTACATAAAATATTCAGGTTTCCTTCACACAATGACAAATGTAATGGGCAATGTAATAATATTTTTGCCCTTTGGAATTTTTGTGGCAGAAATCTTTCCCAAGGCGAGGAGTCTTTCAAAGATCCTTGTCATAACTTTTTTTTCTTCCTTTTTTGTTGAGTTCATACAATTTTTTATAGGAAGGTCTGTTGACATTGACGACTTGATGTTAAATGTCCTTGGGTCAGTGATTGGATATTTTATTTGGAAGAAAAATTTAAGATTTAAATTTGCCAAGAAAAAGAGAAAAAAATTGAAGAAGACTGAGATGGCTAAAATTGACAAAAAGGCGGAATTTTAGTATAATCTTAGTCTAACTTCATATGGGGGCGAAAATGGTTTCGACGGGGATTTTGAGCTTTAAGTAGCGAGTCGTTGATGGATCACACAACGCTAAAATGGTCTATAAAAAATAAACGACGAAAATAATTTCGCACTAGCTGCCTAATTAGGTAGCAATCCGGCCAGACGCCGCGAACTGTAACCGGGTTTCAAATTAGCGGGCAAACGAACTCTGTAATGCGCCATAGCAGAGGGGGTTAATGGCGATACTCTGTATGAGTTTGACGCTCTAGTAATACAGGGGAAATTTAAGAGGAGTCTGCACTCGGAGAATCTTTCTGTAAGAAGTCTTCGGACGCGGGTTCGACTCCCGCCGCCTCCACCAAAATTTTAATTTAAAGTCATTCATGCTTATGGATGGCTTTTTATTTTTGCTTTAATAAAATTTTAAAATATTAAAAAAAGACTTGTTGAAGATATTTTAGTGAGTTTGCTAATAATTCTTTGTGTTATAATTTTTGTAATAAGAAATTTATTTTAAGAGGGTGATTTTATTGCTCAACTCTATAGAGCTTGTTAATAAACTTAATGATAAGGGTGTTGAATTTTGCGAAGTTAGTAAGGAACAAGCTATTCATTATTTAGAAGAGCATAATTACTATGTAAAAGTTTCATCTTATAGACATAATTTTAAAAAAGATGAAAAGGGAAAGTATAAAGATTTAGATTTTTTTCATTTAAAGGATTTATCTACAATTGATATGCATCTTAAATTTTTAATCTTAAAAACGATTTTAAATTTAGAGCACTCTTTAAAAGTAAATTTACTCAAATCAATAGAAAACAATGGTTTAGACGATGTAAATCTTACCTTGGAATTTTTGGATAGTTTAGGAAATAACAAGGGGGATACAGGATATAATATTAAGAAAGAATTATATAGAAGAAGAGGGAAAGGCTATGTTGGAAATCTGTTAGATAAGTTTACACATCCCAATTATCCAATATGGACCTTTGTTGAAGTCATATCCTTTGGTACTTTAGTAAAATTTATAAAGTTTTATGTAGAGAATTATGAAGATAATTTTGCAGATTGTGATATTTTATTTCGTGTTAGAGACATAAGAAATGCATCTGCACATAGTAATTGCCTTATTCACAATCTCCCAGACAAGAGAGGATATTATCTCGATGATATATATAAATTTTTAAAGACCAATTTAGATGAATACAATGGAGTTTTTATAAAAAGAAAGTTGAGAAATTTATTTATACATGATTTTATTTGTTTGCTTTATGCTTTTAACTTATATGTTAAAAGTGATGAAATAAAAACACATAGATTTAAAGAGATAAAAGAATTTTTTGACATTAGAGTTATAAGAAATAAAGATAAGTACGAAAAAAATAAAATTTTAATAGATGATTATAAATTTGTTAAGAAAGTAATTGACTTATTTTGTGACAATGCTATATAATATAACCACAAAGGGAAAAACTAAATAGTTTTTTTTAACCGAGAACTTTGAGTTCTCGGTTTTTTTATGTTTTATAAATTCTTAGCCAGTCCAATTATTAATTTGTTTATTAAATTATATTTTAATTGACTTTTTAGCTTGATTGTAAAAGTTTTTCATACATCTCTATTAATTCTTCTGGTATGACGAAGTTAAAATAGGTGCCGGATTTTGATAGGAAGAGATACATCAGTCCCAGGGATGTGAATTTTTTCATGTTTACATAGACATTTTCGTCGGAATAATCTACGGCGCCATTATAAAAATCGTAAAAGGACTTGTGCTCTTTTTCGTCAAAGTTCATGAGAGTGTTTTTAAATTCACTGGTAATTATTTTATGTATTTCTTCTACTTCTTCTGACAAACTTAGTCCCTCAAGGTCTAAATCATAGGAAGATGCAATGAGTTGTCTCTGGTCGCCGTCTAAACTCTCTATAATAGGGTATAATTTATCAATAGGCAGTTTGTTAATGGTTTCAACTTTAAAAAGTTTTAATAAAAAATCGCTCATAATTCACCTCGTATTTATTATACATGAAATGAGCTGTGGGAGGAAATATGTCTAGTATTAAAAAACTTTCTGATGGCGTTTATTGTAAAATTATTCCCCTAAAGGGAAATCCCCTAAAGAGCATAAACATTTATATGGTAAAGTCCAGGGGCGAGGCTCTTATTATCGACACAGGCTTTAACACTGAAGAAATCAGGAGTGAAATGTTATCTCTTATAAGAGATATGGAAATTGATTTAAAGAGGACAAAGTTATTTTTGACTCATCTTCACTCTGACCACACAGGTCTTGCAACTTGGTTTCATGAAGAGCTTGGCGTGGAAATTTATATGGGAGACATTGACTACCGCATGATGTCTTCTATGGCTGATGCAAATTCTAAGAGGTGGAAAGATGTTATGGCGACTACCCACCTTCAAGGGCTGGATGAGGACAATTTAAAAATTGAGGAGCATGCAGGCTTTCGCTATAGACCTAAGGCAGAGTTTCCCTACACTTCCTTTAATCCTGACTACACCCTAAAGCTTGGAGACTTTATCTTTAAGGGCATGGATTTTTCTGGTCACACTCCTGGCATGGTTGGCCTCTATGAAGAGGACCGAAAAATTTTATTTTGCGGCGACCACCTCTTGGGAGACATCACTCCAAATATTACTTTTTGGAATTTTACTGTGGGAGACAGCCTTGGCAGATATCTTAAAAACATTGAAAAATTAAGAGACCTTCCTATTGACCACCTTTATTCATCTCACAGGGCACTTATTGAAGATGTGCCAAAGAGGATAGACGAGCTAAAGGCTCATCACGAAAAGAGAATTAGCGAGGCGTTAAAGACTTTAGAGGCTAGGGGCAGGTGTACAGTTCGTGACATTGCCATGAATATGTCTTGGGACATGAGGGCAAGGGACTTTTCTGAATTTCCAAACACGCAAAAGTTTTTCGCAGCAGGAGAAGCTCACGCTCACCTTGAAGGCCTAAGGGCCCTAGGCAAGGCTGACTTTGAAAAAGACCAAGATGGAGTTTTGCACTACTACGCGATTTAAATTTTATTTGATTTTAAAAGGCCTTAGACATAGAATTAACTTGACGAGAAAAATAAAAAATGGAGTGAAAAATGAATAATTTAATTTGTAAGTATAAAGACAAAGTTTTAGAAAGTGGCAAGGAAACAATTTTATGTGGCATTGTAAATGTTACGCCAGATTCTTTTTCTGACGGCGGCAAGTGGTATGGCAAGGACAAGGCCATCAAGAGGGCAATGGAACTTATTGATGCCGGTGCAAAAATGATTGACCTCGGCGGCGAATCCACAAGACCTGGTTCTCATTATGTTGAAATTGAAGAAGAAATCAGTAGGGTAGTGCCAGTTATAAAAGAATTAAAGACTATGACAGATGTGCCTCTATCTATTGACACATGGAAGGCAGATGTGGCACAGGCTGCAATAGAAGCAGGCGTTGACTTTGTTAATGACATCACAGGTTTTATGGGCGACCCTAAAATGGCTGAAGTGGTAGGAAAAAGTGATGTGGGCGCAATTTTAATGTTTAATCCAAAGATTGCAAGGCCAAAGCACAAGTCATCTGCCAACTTCCCATCTTTTGGTGGCGAAGGAGCCTTTACTGATGATGAGTTAAAATCCTTTGAAGATATGGATATTATTGAAGTCATGAAAAAATACCTAGAAAAATCCCTTGAAAGGGCAGAAAAAAATGGCATAAAAAGAGATAGAATTATGCTTGACCCAGGTATTGGCTTTGCCTTAACAAAAAAGGAAAATTTAAAACTAATAGATAAAATTGACGCTATAAGAGAAATGGGCTGCTTCACATTTTTAGGAGTATCAAGAAAGAGATTTATTACAAATATTTTGACAGAAAATAATATTGACGCTGACGGAAATAATGAAGAAGGCTTTGAAAATAGAGATGAAGCATCAGCAGCTCTTACAACTATAGCAGCCTACAAGGGCGTAGAAGTTTTAAGAGTCCACACAATGAAGCATCACAGACTTGCAAAGCTCGTTGCAGACTCTGTAAGGCTCAATGAAGTTATAGAAGATGTAAATTTCAAACCTTATTCACTTTAAATTATTTTTTATAAGATATATAATATAAGCATAAATAAAAAAGGGGGACATTATGTCATTAATTGAAAATTTGAGAAGTAAAGTAAGAGCATCAAAACCAGAAATAGTATTTCCTGAAGGCGATGACCCAAGAATTTTAAGAGCAGCAATTAGACTTAATGAAGATGGAGATATTAAACCAATAGTTCTTGGAGACAAAAAAGAACTTGAAGCTTTAGCAGAAAAAGAAGGGGTAAAACTAGGAGACCTTGAAATCCTAGACCCAGCCAACTATGAAGCTAAAGATGAAATGGTTAAGGCTTTTGTTGAAAGAAGAAAAGGAAAAGTAAACGAAGAACAAGCAGCAGAAATCTTAAAAGACCACAACTATTTTGGAACAATGCTTATCTACATGGGAAAAGCTAAGGGACTTGTATCAGGAGCAGCACACACAACTGCAGATACAGTTAGACCAGCCCTTCAAATCATAAAGACAAAAGAAGGATACAAGAGATGTTCAGGTGCCTTTATCATGCTTAGAGGCGAAGAAATGTATTTAATGGCAGACTGTGCTATTAACATTGACCTTGATGCAGACGGACTTGCAGAAGTAGCAGTAGTATCAAATGAAACAGCAAGACAATTTGGAATGGCTCCAAAGATTGCAATGCTTTCTTTCTCAACTAAGGGTTCAGCATCTCACGAAAGAGTAACAATGGTAGCAGAAGCAACAAAAATGGCTAAGGAAAAAAATCCTGAAATGGCAATTGATGGAGAACTACAATTTGACGCAGCTTTCGTAGAATCTGTTGCAAAGAAAAAAGCACCAGGTTCAGAAGTTGCAGGACACGCAAATGTATTTGTATTCCCTAACATCGAAGCAGGAAACATTGGCTACAAGATCGCTCAAAGATTTGGCGGCTTCGAAGCAATTGGACCTATCCTTCAAGGACTTAATGCCCCAGTAAACGACTTATCTCGTGGCTGCTCAGAAGATGAAGTATATTCACTAGCAATCATAACAGCAGCACAAGCAGTTCTATAAATTAAATTTTGACTTAAAGACTTCCTTATGGGAGTCTTTATTTTTTTGCCCTTAATATATATAATGATGTCAAGTAATTTTTAGTGAAAAGAGTAGGTTGTAAAGAAATGGAAAATAGAAAGTGGAAGATTTTTTTAGTAGAAGATGACAAAGTAATTGCTGAAGAAATTAAAAGACACCTCAATTTTTGGAATTATGAAATAAAAATAGCAGAGGACTTTCAAAATATTTTTGATGACTTTAAAAGCTTTCATCCTGATTTAGTTTTGATGGATGTAAGTCTTCCCTTTTACAATGGCTATCATTGGTGCAAAATTATTAGAAAAAATTCTAAAGTTCCAATATTATTTATTTCAGCCGCCGATGAAAATTTAAATTTGATAATGGCAATGGACCTTGGAGCAGATGATTATTTGACTAAGCCCTTTGAACTAGAGCTATTACAAATAAAAATAAGAGCCTTACTTAGAAGAGCTTACGAATATATTGAGACAAGAAATATTTTTTACAAAGACATAAGGCTTGACTGCGACAAGATGATTATATCAAGAGATAATAAAGAGATAGAACTGACAAAAAATGAATTTAAAATTTTAGAAATTCTCTTGGAAAAGCCAGGTAAAGTTGTTAATAGAGATGAAATTATTGATAAAATTTGGCAAACGGACTCTTATATTGACGATAACACCTTAACAGTAAATGTAATGCGTCTTAGAAAAAAGCTAGAAGATATAAATATTTTTGAACTTATAAAAACTAAGAAAGGAGTAGGCTATTATGTCCCACCTGCCAATTAAAAATTTTTTAAAGAGAGAAAAATACACATTAATTTTTGGTCTTTTCATATTTTTTTATATTTTGGGAACTTATTTAATTTTTGAATTTGAAAGAGCCAAGACTATTTACATATCTTTTTTATATCTATTTTTATTTTTTATATACATGATTTTTCTTTACTTCACAAGGGACAGAGATTACAGAGAAGAAATTGCTCTTTTAAATCAAAAAAACTACGAAAAAATATTAGAACTATATGATTCGCCATTATCAAAGGTTCTTTATAAAAGTGCAGAAGAAAATAAAAATTTTAAAGATCTTGAAGAAAAGAGAAGAGCTGATGTAAAAAATTATTTGACAATTTGGACTCATCAAATAAAATCTCCAATATTTGCACTAAAACTTTTACTCAAAAAAGATGAAATAAATAAAACAGAATGCGAAAAAGAAATTTTTGAAATCGAAGAATATGTGGGGAATATTTTAGGCTATGCAAGACTGAATGCAGACAGCACAGATTATGTCTTTAGCAAATACAGTTTGGATGAAATTATTAAGGGAGCAATTAGAAAATATTCGATTCAGTTTATTGGAAAAAATAATAGGGTAGACTTTTTTGAAACGAATAAAATAATTTTAACTGATGCTAAGTGGTTTTCTTTTTTATTAGAGCAAATTATTTCTAATGCAATCAAGTACACGAACAATGGAAGGATTGCAATTTATTTAGAGAAAAATGAACTTGTAATTGAAGATAATGGAATTGGAATAATGCCAGAAGATTTGCCACGAATTTTTGATGCAGGATACACTGGTTACAACGGTAGGTTGGAGAAAAAGTCAACGGGACTGGGACTTAACCTTTCAAAGAATATTGGTAAATCTTTAAGAGTGACACTAAGATGTGAGTCAGAGCCAAAGTTTGGCACAAAGATGTATATAAATTTAAAAAATATTTTGGATTAGGGTGCTGGGCACTCTTTTTTTATATCTTACAAAAATGTCACATTAAAGCTTAATTTGTTATGTAAATAAAAGGATTTATTTTATTGAACAACTTATAATGTAGTTAAGAAGGTGAGAAAATGGTAAAGAAAATTTTAAAAGGGATTTTAATTTTTTTAGTATCCCTTATTATTCTTGTAGGACTTGGAGATTTTTTGTGGATTAAAATACCTGAGTTAAATGCAAGGAAAAATATTTCTGATATTGAGGTCTATGGCAAAGACCTAAGCCAAATAAATTTAGATGACCATGTAAAAGTTGTGGGACTTGGGGAAGCCACTCACGGCAATTCTGATTTTCAAGATTTAAGATTAGAAGTTCTAAAGACGTTAGTTGAAAAAAATAATTTAAAAAATTTTTGCCTTGAAGCAGATTTTGGCGAGGGCATGATGATAAATAATTACATTCATGGAAATAAAAGAGCTGAAAATATTTCTAGTGTTTTCTCTTTTAATATTTATCACACAAAGAATATGAATGACCTCATAAATTATATGTTTGACTACAATCAAAGGGCAAAGGATGAGGACAAACTTTCTTTTTACGGCTTTGATATGCAAAATCCTGAAAAATCTATGGAATTAATTTTAGATTTTTGTAAAAACAACAATATCTTACAAGACAAAGACTTGCAAGAGGAGTTTTCCTTTATTAAAGATAAAAATTTTAAGATTTCACAGCTAAAAGATAGAGAAGATTTGTTGTTAGAAATAAAAGCTTATGTAGACGCTCTATCTTCTCCCAATGCAAAAATAGCTTCAAGAGCTCTTACAAATGTCTTGGACAGCGTAAAATACTATGAATTAGATTTTAATGATTACGCAAAAGCAAACAATGTGAGAGATAAATTTATGGCTGAGAATGTTAAGTGGATAAGTGATTTTGAAAGGTCAAAGGGAAATAACTTGCTTTTAATTTCTGGTCACAACGGTCATATTGCCAAAAGTGGAAAATTTTATGAGCCAATGGGGTCTCACTTAAAGGAAATTTTTGGAGAAAAATATTTTATTATTGGCACAGACTTTTATAAGGGAATTGTAAACATAAATGAGGTTGGTCCAGATAATAAGAGGTCAAACCATGCATTTGTGTCTGCTGATCCTTTAGCTTACAGTGCCAGAAAATTTAAGGGGAAATACTATTTAGATTTCACAAAAGTTCAAGATGGTGAAACATTTGAATTTATAAATAAAGAGATTAATATGGGAAGTTTGGGCGAAGGATATTCTCCACTTATGAAATTTATGCCAAGAAGTTATAGAGTAAAGGAAGTTCCAAAAGATTTATATGATGCAATGATTTTTGTTTATTATGCAAAGCCAATTGCTGTGATTTATGAAGATTAGTTTTAATGAGGCGAAAGATGTTAGAAGTTCAAAATATAAAAAAGATATACCGAAGTCGCTTTGGTAAAAATGATCTGGAGGCTTTAAAATCAATTAATTTCACTGTTGAAGTAGGAGAATATATTGCCATAATGGGAGAGTCTGGAAGTGGAAAGACAACTTTATTAAATATTTTAGCCTTACTTGACAGACCAACTTCTGGAAAAGTAATTTTAATGGGCAAAGATTTACAAGAAATAAAGGACAACGAAATGGCAAAGTTTAGAAGAGAAAATTTGGGATTTGTGTTTCAAGATTTTAATCTTCTTGATAACTTCACTGTTAAAGAAAATATTTTATTGCCCCTAGTATTGTCCGATGAAAAAATTTCTGTCATGGAAGAAAAATTATTAAAAATTGCAAATAAGTTAAATATTTCGGATCTATTAAATAAGTATCCCTATGAAATAAGTGGAGGGCAAAAACAGAGAACTGCAATTGCGAGAGCACTTATAAGTGAACCAAAAATTTTACTTGCTGATGAACCAACGGGAGCTCTTGATAGCAATAGCACAAGAGAACTTTTAAAGGTTTTTAAAGACTTAAACCAGGATAATGAGACTATACTTATGGTAACTCATTCTATCATGGCTGCATCAGAGACGAAGAGAGTTTTATTTATAAAGGATGGAGAAATTTATCATCAAATCTATAGGGGCGAGAGGACTTCCCTTGATATGCAAAAGAAGATTGCAGACACAATGCAGATGTTACAGAGGAGTTGAGAAAATGAAATCACTTTACTCACGACTTGCCATTTCTGGAATTAAGAGAAATAAAAAAGTTTTTATGCCCTTTATTGGAACAATAATTTTTCTTATAGTATTAAGCTCAATTTGCTTAAGCCTTGTTTTAGATAAGTCTCTTGCAGGTGCAAAGGGAATGGAATCAATGAAAATCATTCTATTTTATGGAGTAATAGTTTTATCAATCTTTTCGCTTATAATGCTTTCTTCTGTCTATTCTTTTATTCAAAAGGGAAAGTTAAAGGAGCAAGGACTTTATTTAATACTTGGACTTGAGAAAAGACATCTGCGAATAATTTTATTTTGGGAAATAATTTTTATTATTATTTTTTCCATAGTACCAGCAAGCATTTTTAGTCTTGTACTTTATAAATTGTCTCTAGGCATTTTTGTAAAGCTAATAAATATTCCTATAAATATATTTGAGGGCGGATTATTTAACAATTTTTTAGCAGTAGCCATCATAGCTTTAATATTTATTGCAATATTAATTTTTGTATTTGCAATTCAAAATATTAAGATGAGAAATTATTCTCCAATTGATTTAGTAAACGAGTCCAAGGCAGGAGAGAAGAAAAATAAATTTACAAAATTAATTGCTCTATTTGGGATAATTTTTATTGCAGGAGGCTATGCAATAAGTTTATCTACAAAAAATCCAGTACAAGCTTTTTTTAAATTTTTTATTGCGGCAACTTTAGTAATAATTGGAACTTATTTTGCTTTTTCAACCATAGTGACTTTATTTCTTGAAATAGTAAAAAACAAGAGGGCCCTATATTACAAGAAAGAAAATTTTTTATCTGTGTCAGGGCTTTTGTACAGAGTAAATAATAACTCTAGATCTCTTGCAAATATTGCAATACTATCCACAGCTTTTACAATAGTTTTAACATCGGGTATAAGTCTCTATGCAGGCATAGGAGATGTCACCAACAGATTATTTCCAGCGCCCTATGCCTTAAAGACTGATGCAGAGTCATTAAGTATAAAAAATTTAGAAAAGTATAGAAATAATATCAGGAGCTTATTAGCTGATAATAAGATTAAGGGAAGGGTCACTACAACTTATGAATGGTTCATTCCACTCATTAGAGACAAGAATAAGCTAAGGGTAATGAAAAATGGAGAATTGAATGGTGCAAATTTAAAAAATGATATAATTTCACTGGACATAATTTATAGTCCTGACACCAAATTAGACTTTAAAGGCAAGGATTTAATTTATTTTAAAGAAGACAATAATGAGGAATTTATAAAGGATTTGGGATTCAGTGCAAGGCAAGTATCCAATGAAACAATAGATATTCCCTTGGAAAGTGTGCAGACCATTTTTGAAAAAAATAAAATATTAGCAAAAGATTACGAAACTGCAAATAAAATTTGTGAGAAACTAAATTATCAAGGGGATACCTCTAAAGTAAGACCAGATATAACAACTTTGATAAGGGGAAACTTGCCAAAAAACTTTAACAATTTATTTGATGAACACAAGAATGAAATTAAAGTAAATCCAAATCAAAAACTCACCATAATAGACAGACAGCAAACAAAGGAGGAGTTTTTAAGTGACTATGGAGTAATATTTTTCGTTGGGATAATTCTTTCCCTTGCATTTTTAATAACAATGGGGCTTGCCATATACTACAAATTTCTCACGGAAGCCTATGGAGACGTAGAAAGATTTAAAATTTTAAGAAAACTTGGACTGGATGAAGTTGATGCCAAGAAAATTATAAGAAAACAAATGGCGTGGCTTTTGTTTTTGCCAATAGTTTTCTGCCTCATTCACACATCCTTTGCCCTTCCTGTTTTGCAAAAGTTTTTAATGCTAATAGGACTTATGAATACAAAATTATTTATTAAATCAATGATTTTTGTATTTCTTATTTATATAATTTTTTATCTTGTAATATACAAATTCACAGAAAAAATTTATATAAAAATAGTTTTAGAAAAATAAAGCTTGTCTCTTGATTTGTGTAATACAATGTAATACAATCTCTCTTAGAGGTGATGGTATGAAAACTGTATCTGTAAGACTTAATGCTGAAGAGGAGAGGGCCTTTACTGCCTATGCTGATCTTATGGGAGAACCTCTCTCTACTCTTTTTAAAAAATTAATGGAGGAGAAGCTTGAAGATGAGTTCGACATGAAGGTAGCTGAAGATTTTCTTGAAAGAGAAGCTAGGGGCGAGGTTGAAACTAGACCTATTGAAGATTTATTTAAAGAGCTTGACCTATGAGTTACCAAGTAAGAACTACAAAAAAATTTGACAAGTCTTTTAAAAAGCTTGATAGACATTCACAAAAACTAATAAAAAATTGGATTGAAAGTAATCTTATTAATTGCCTTAATCCAAGGTTTTGGGGCAAAGCTCTCACAGGAAATTTTAAGGGCCTTTGGCGTTATAGGATAGGGTCCTATAGGCTACTTGCAAAAATAGACGACGACAAATTAATTATTTTTGCCATTGATGTGGGGCATAGAAGAGATATTTATAACTAAGATTCTTTTTGTGGGTCTTAGTTTTTGTTTTATGGAAAAATTTTATGAAAGGAGTTTTTATGACTAAGTTAAGAGATGCTATATATGGCTTTGCTGTTGCCGATGCCCTTGGCGTTCCCTTTGAATTTAAGGAGAGGGGAACTTTCATCTGCAGTGACTGTGTTGGTTTTGGAACTTGGAATAAGGAAGCTGGCACTTGGTCTGATGACACCAGCATGACTCTTGCCACTTGCAAGTCCATTAAGGACAAGGGAAAAATTGACATCGAAGACATTAGGAAAAATTTTCAGGCTTGGCTCTTTGATGATGACTTTACAGCTGATGGCAGGGTCTTTGATGTTGGCGGAACAACTAGAGAGGCCCTTACTTTAAATCGCGGCATGGATGATTTTTATTCCAATGGCAATGGGTCTCTTATGAGAATTTTGCCACTTGCCTTTACTGATGCCAGCGATGAAGAAATCGAAAAAGTTTCTAGCATAACTCACGCACACGAAATTTCTAGGAAGGCTTGTCTTGATTATGTTCACCTTGCTAGAAAATTAATAGAAGGAGAAAAATTAGAAGACTTGGGACTTGATGATTTAAAAAATAAGTCAGAGGAGGAAATTAAATCTACTGGTTTTGTACTTCACACCCTAGAGGCTTCTTTGTGGTGCCTTTTAAAGACTAATAATTATAAAGATGCAGTCCTTAAGGCAGTAAAACTTGGCGACGACACAGACACAACGGCGGCTGTAACTGGTGGACTTGCTGGAATAATTTATGGCTTTGATGAAATTCCAAGGGACTGGATAGACAAGTTAAAAAATAAAGACTTAATTGAAGATTGTTTATTTTAAAAAATCCTCCTTAAATTACTAGGGAGAATTAATCTTAAATATAATTAAGTGCAAAATTGACGGCGATGCCAATGACTGCACCGAGACCTATTAACTTAAATAGGTCTATTTTTTTTAGGTATAAAAGAAAGCCAAGGACAAAAGAAATTAGGGCGGCAAGGCTCATGCCATCTAAATTAATTCCATTAGGAAAAACTGATGAATGAAATAGTTTTAAGGTAGTGATAAAAATTAATGAAACAACTCCAGCCTTTATGCCAAGAAGGGAGTAGTCCATAATTTTAAATTTTTTATTCTTGCTAAAGAGAAAGTAGCCCAGGATCATCATGAGTATAAACTGTGGTAGGACTAGGCCAGTTGTGGCAACAATAGAGCCAATTATTCCGCCTACGCTTTGACCTACAAAGGTTGCTGAATTTATGGCAATAGGTCCTGGAGTCATTTGTGAAATTGAAATTAAGTCTATAAATTCTCTGGTGGATATCCAGGCATTTTCTTCCACTACATATTTTGATATGAGAGGGATTACTGCGTAGCCACCGCCAAAGGCAAAGCATCCAATTTTAAAGAAAATAAAAAACAAATCAAACATTTTTGTATCTCTCCATTACACTAAAATAAGAAATTCCTGCAAGGGCACAGAATAAAATAATAAGTCCTGTGTTAATATCTGTGAAGAAGGCAACTAAGAAGACCAGAATAATCATAACAGCACTAAATCTTGGGTTCTTCTTGTAGGAAGATTTTCCCATGCGAAAAACTGTGATGAATAAAACTGCAGAGATTATTCCACTTATGCCTTCAAGGGCAGAGTTTATAAAAAAATTACTTTTAAACTCTTGATAAAAATTTGAAATCACAGATAGAATTATTAGGCAGGGAAGGGATGATGCCACAAGACAAGTTATCGCCCCAAGAGGTCCCCTTAGGTAGTAGCCAGTTAAGACTGAGCAAGAAATTGCCATGGCGCCAGGTCCACCTTGTGAGATTGCAACTATGTCCATCATTTCATCTTCGTCAATTAAATTTAAGTCTGATACAAAAATATCCTTTATGACAGGCACAATTGTGTAGCCGCCACCAAAGGTAATGGCATTTATTTTAAAAAATGTTAAAAATAATTTTAAGATTGAAATATTTTTCATTAAATCACCGCATTAATTATAGCACAGAAATGAAAATTTAAGTAATATCGTGTATAATCTACTTAAGGAGTGATAGAGATGAAGATGGGAATAATAGGTCTTGGCAATATGGGTTCTGCCATGGCCCATGGTCTTTTAAATAATAATATAGAAACTTTTCTTTACGATAGGAGCCAGGAAAAGAGAGAAGCCTTTAAGGATTTTGAAAAGGCAAAAATAATGGATTCAGAAGTTGATGTAGTGAAAAATGCTGACGCAGTGATTTTAACAATTAAGCCCTATGTCTATGACGAAGTCCTAGATAAAATTAAAAATGAAGTTAAAAATCAAATTATAATTTCAGTTACATCAAGCTACGATTTGAAAAAACTTGAGGCAAAACTTCCAGGCAAAAAACTTTTAATGGCAATGCCAAATACACCTGCAAAAATTTTATCTTCAATGACGGGAATTTGTCCTGGCGAAAATATTACTGAGGATGAACTAAGTGAGCTTAGGGAAATTTTATCTTCCTTTGGCGAAACTGAAATCGTGGAAGAAAAAAATATAAAAATTTATGAGGCAGTTTCTGGTTGCATGCCAGCCTATGTCTACATGTACATAGAAGCGGCAGCAGACGCAGCAGTGTCTCATGGCATGACTAGAGATATGGCTTATAGGGTAATTTCACAAGCATTGGCAGGCTCTGCCAAGATGGTAAGAGAGTCTGGTCTTCACCCAGGTGAGTTAAAGGACCAAGTTACTACACCTGCTGGCACAACTATTAAGGGAGTAAAATCTTTAGAAAGGGACGGTTTTAGATCTGCAATTATAAATGCAGTGGATTCTATTATGAATAAATAGGAGGTCGACATGAAAGATTTATTAGTATTTTTGGCAGATGGTTTTGAAGAAATTGAAGCACTAACTATTGTAGATGTTTTGAGAAGGGCTGACTTAGTAGTTGATACAGTTTCAATAACAGACAGAAATGAAGTGAGAGGAGCTCATGATGTAAGAGTCCTTGCTGACAAAACTTTTGACGAAATAAATATTGAAGACTACAGGGCAATGTACATCCCAGGAGGACAACCTGGTGCAACAAATTTAATGAGGGACAAGAAAGTTGTTGAGTGCGCCAATGTATTTAACGACGACGAAAGAATTGTCACTGCCATTTGTGCAGGTCCACAAGTTCTTGATGCAGCAGGTCTTTTAAAGAGCGGCAAGTTCACTTGCTACCCAGGCGTTGAAGCTAGACTTAAGGTGGACAATCCCCTAGATGAAGCTGTTGTTGTGGAAGATAATATAATAACAGCCATGGGTCCAGCCCTTGCAATTTTACTTGGAGTAAAGCTAGTAGAAATTTTAGGCTCAAAAGAAAAGGCAGAAGAAGTTTCTGAGGGACTACTTCTACCTAAGCTTAAAAAATTTATTTAAGCTGCAAGTTAAAATTATTGCCACAAAAATAATTTAAAAAAATATTTTAAATGTACCAGAAAAATTTTGGTACATTTTTTTCGCAAAAATTTTTTAAAACTTTCAAATATAAAACTTTATCAAAAGTTAAAGTGTCTTCTTTTCCTTTTATTACTCATATTTCAGTGTTATAATAACTGTAACTAAAATAAATCTTTAAAGATGGGCGGACAGCCTGTTTTTATTTATGGAGGATTAATGTTAGCAAAGCTAATTTTAAAAAGAGGTCACAACGCCTATGGCTATGACAGGGCAAAAATTGCTAAGGAGACTTCCTTTCTTGGACTTATATCAAATATAATGGTAGCTCTTTTAAAAGTTATTCTATATACTTTTACAGGCTCCATTTCTATTTTGTCCGATGCTGTAAATAATATTACAGACTGCGTGGGCTCAATTATTTCAATTATTGGCATAAAACTTGCCGCAAAGCCAAGGGACAGAGACCACCCCTATGGTCATGGCAGGCTTGAATATTTAATATCCCTTGTTGTAAGTGGAATCGTGCTTAGCGTTGGCTTTCAATTTTTGAGAACTTCTGTGGGAAAAATTTTGCATCCAGTTGCAATAACTTATCCAAAATCTACAATAGTAGTTTTAATAATTACTGTTTTTATAAAATTTTGGCAAGCCTCATTTTATGCCCAAGTGGCAAGGGCAATTGACTCAACAACCCTAAAGGCACAGGAGAAGGATTCACTTAGCGACACTCTTATAACTCTCGTTGTAATTGTCGCTATAGTTATAGAAAAGTTTACTGGAAAAATTTTAGACGGCTATGTGGGAGTTCTTGTTGCCCTATTTATTTTATACACTGCAATTTCTCTCATCTACGAAACAATTTCCATTATACTTGGCAGGGGCTTAAGTGAAGAGACTAAGCACGAGATAAAGTCCAAGGTTTCAACTTATGATGGAATCTCCAATGTCCACAATATGATGGTGACAGACTTTGGACCAGACAATATTATCGTCTTAATCGATGCAGCCCTAGATTATAATTTGACACTGGAAGAGGCACACAATATAGTAGATAAGGTAGAAAGAGAAGTATCTGAACTTTTGGGCATAAAACTCATTATTCACGCTGACCCACTGGGCTCTAGCTCAGATATTATTAGATCGGTTTCTAAAGATCTCAAAAAAATTATTAGGGAAAGTTTAAATATTTATTCTTTTCATGACATAGTGCTTGAAGATAAAAAAATTTACATCGACATTGATTACAATGCCGATGCTGTTTCCAATGCAAGGGAAAAGGAGGCTCTGAAAAAAGAGCTTATTGATAAATTAAAATCAATTTACAAGGATTATGATTTCGAAATAATTCTTGATGCGATTTTTTAGGAGGGAATATGAAGGCTTTAGTTGTAGGTGCTGGAAAATTAGGTTATAGGCTTGCAGCTTCACTTATAGATGAAGATTATGAAGTAACTGTAGTAGACAATGATGAAGATGTAATTGAATATATTTCAAACTCACTAGATGTTTTAAGTATTTGTGCAAATGCACTAGACTTTGGCGTCTTGGAAGAGCTTGACATCTCCCTATTTGATTATGTCATAGCAACTACTACTAATGACGAGGCAAATGTAATACTTTGCACAATTTCAAAAAAACTTGGCGCAAAGTATGCCATAGCAAGAGTCAGAGACCCAGAATACAGAAAGCATTTAGACTTTATATCTGAAGAATTAGAGATAGATAAAATTATAAATCCAGACAATGCCACTGCAAGATCCATAGTAAAGTATCTCATGAAGAGATACCAACTTTACTCCGACGAATTTGCCGGCGGAAAAGTTTCTCTTGTTGAATTTAATATTGGCAAGGACCCAAACTTTATTGGCAAGAGAATTATGGACATTGAAAAGATTAACGACCTACTTATTTCTGCAATTTCAAGAAGTGGAGATGCAATCATCCCAAATGGTCGTACAGTTCTTGAAGAAAATGATGTAATAATCCTAGCAGGCAAATCAGAAAATATAGAAATTTTTGACAAAGAGCATACAGGCGTAAGTAAGACTAAACCCCTTAGAAGCACAATGATTTTGGGTGGAGGAAAGACTGGTCTTTACCTTGCCATGCTCTTATTAAAGGAAAATATCCGCGTCACAATAGTTGAAATAAATAGAGAAAGATGTCTGGAGTTAAAGGAAATGGTTCCAGGTGCAGAGATAATTAATGGCGACGGAACAGACCTTGCCATTCTTGAAGAGGAAATGGTCCACACTTACGATGCCTTTGTAGCATCTACAGGTATTGACGAGGCAAATTTACTCATGAGCCTTGTGGCAAAGCAAACGGGGATTTATAAGTCTGTTGCAAAAATTTCCAGAACTAATTACGACAAGATTTTGGACAAATTAGATATTGATGCAGTTTTTAATACTGCTTATATAACAGCTGCAGAAATATTAAAGGAAATTAGGGGTAAGTCTTCCCTTTCACTTAATCTTCTCTTAAATGGACAAGTGGAATGTATTGAATTAATTATAAAGGAAAAGCACTTGGTTTGCGGCAAGGCACTTGAAAACTTAAATCTTCCTGAGGGGATTTTAATTATTGCAGTCATAAGAAATAATGAAATGTTAGTTCCTAATGGAAAGACAGTCCTTGAAGCAGGCGATAGAATAGTTTTATTCTCAATGCACGAAGTTGCACCTAAGATGCAAAAGATTTTTTCCTCAGAAGGGAAATTTAAGGATGCTCTAAATTCAATTAGGAATCGAGGCTCTTCTTATGAATTATAAACTTATTTCAAAAATACTGGGTTATATTTTATTAATAGAGACAGCCTTTATGGCGCCATCACTCATACTTAGTTTAGTGGAGAAGGATGGAAGTGCCCCTGGTTTTTTAATCCCAATGGCAATAGCTATCCTATTGGGATTAATTTTAATTAAATTAAAAATTAAAAGCAGATCACTTTCGCCAAGAGATGGAATCTTAATTGTTACAGCATCTTGGATATTGGTTTCTATTGTAGGAGCAATTCCACTTTTTATTGCAGCCAATATGACCTATGTGGATTCCTTTTTTGAAATTGTATCAGGATTTACCACAACAGGCGCCACAGTTATATCAGGCATAGAGTCCTTCCCAAGGTCAGTTGTCCTTTGGAGATCTATCACCCACTGGATTGGCGGTATGGGAATACTTGTCTTTACAGTTGGTCTACTGCCAAAACTTGGCGTAGGTGGTTTTCAAATCTTTAAGGCAGAGTCACCGGGACCAGTGGCAGGAAAGATTGAGTCTACAATTTCTCAATCATCAAAAAGACTATACATCATCTACATTATTTTATCAGCGGCACTTTTTACCTGCTTAAAAATTGCAGGTATGCCAGTTTTTGACTCCTTTGTTCATACCTTTGGCGTACTTGGAACTGGAGGATTCTCATCTTACAACGACTCCTTCATGTCCTATGAGGGCAATGCAGTTCACTTTATCCTCGCCTTCTTTATGTTTTTAAGTGCCACAAACTTTACAATTTATTCTCTTATTTCGAGAAAAAAATTCAAGGAAGTTTTACAAAACGACGAGTTAAAACTTTGGATTTTAATAACTCTTGCTGCCATTTTTTTTATTACTCTTGATTTATACTCCAAGGGTTATTCCTCACTTTTATTGGCCTTTAGAGATTCAGCCTTTCAAGTAACATCAATATCATCAACATCTGGTTTTGCCAATGCAGATTATGAATTGTGGCCAAGTTTTTCTAAATTTATTTTGCTAATCCTCATGATTTTTGGAGGCTGTGCAGGTTCCACAGGTGGTGGAATTAAAGTTACGAGAATTTCTATTTTGTTAAAATTAATCAAAAGGGAAATGAGAAAGGCGACACACCCAAAGGCAGTCCTTCCAATTATTGCCGATGGAAAGACCTTGTCCGATGAAGTTGTCCTTGGCATAAACGCCTATCTTGGGACTTACTTTGTTATAGCTTTAGCTTCCACTGCAGTAGTTACACTTTCTGGTGTAGATGTAATAACAGGATTTTCTTCTGTTGCCACTACACTTTCCAATGTGGGACCAGGCTTTGGCGACATTGGTCCAACAAAAAATTTTGCTTTTTATAATGACTTTTTTAAATTATATTTTAGTGCTCTCATGCTACTTGGAAGGCTTGAATTCTTTACCATTCTCGCACTATTCTCCAAGAGCAGAAGAAGAAAGGAAATTATTAAATTATAATGAAAATTTTAATTATCGGTTCAGGAAAAGTTGGCTCTACAATTGCAAATACTCTTAGCCTAGAAAAGTTCGACATAGACATAGTTGATAGGGATGAACTAAATTTTGGAAGTATCACCAACACTGTGACAAAAATAAAAGGCGATGTATTAGACGAAAATTTTATGCTAAATTTTGATTTAGAAAAATATGACTACGCAATTATAGCAACAGATAGCGACAAGACAAATTTAATAATGGCATCACTTTTTAAGGGTCTTGATGTAAAAATTATTTTGCGTCTTGACGAAATGGAAAATATTTCTGAAATTGGCATTATAAAAAACTCTCTAGCAAATGTTGTAAATATTTTTAACAGAAGCCTTGAGTCAGCAAAACTTGCCACAAAATTAATTGGATCTTCAAATTATTATGAGGCAGATTATTTTGGCAAGGGCAAAATTGAAGTCACAGGTCACTATATTGACATGGACGAAGAGTTTGAAAATTTAAAGATAAAGGACATAGGCTCTCTTTCCACGATTTTAGTCGTTGGAATACTAAGAGAGGGAGACTTAATTGTGCCAGATGGGGAAACTCTTTTAAAGAGCGGCGACTATATGTATCTCATGGGTCTTTCTTCTGACATAAGAAACTTCAAATACTCTCACTTTGAGATAAAGGAAAGGGAAGAAGTGCGCGATGTAGTTATTGCATCAGGTGACATGACCTTTAACAGAATGATCTCCAACCTTGAAAATATTAATTTAAAAATAATTGAACCCAATAGAGAAAAATTTGAAGACCTTAGAAGAAATCTTCCAAGAGCCTTTGTTGTCAATAAAAGTTTGAAGAATGACAAAATTTTTGAGGAAGAAAATATTTCAAGGGATGCAGTTTTTATTTCCATGACGGATTCTGACGAGTTAAATATAGTTCTTGGACTTTTGGCGAGAAGCCACGGCATTTCAAGAAATATAATAATTCAAGGTGACAACAATTACGACAGCATTTTAGAGAGTCTGGGTATTTACAGGGTCATGGACCCAAAGGTTATTGTGGCAAATGAAATTATAAAAGCAATTAACACTGACATGAAGGTCTCAATAAATTATATGTTTGGCGGCAAGGCTCAAGTTTATGAAATAAAAATCCCCGACGACTTTTTATACATTGGCAAAAAATTATCTGAAATCAATCTTCACAAAGAAATTATTATTGGCGGTATAATCAGATACGACAACTCGGCAGTAATACCAAGGGGCAACACAAAAATTGAAAAGGGCGACAGACTTGTCATCTTCTCAACTAATGAAAGCAGAAAGGAATTGGAAGAACTCATAGATCCAACTTTAAAGAAAAGTATTTTTGATTTTTTCAGGAGGTGATTTTGTGAAGGAAATTTTTAAAAATGACTGGCAAGAAATATTGGAGGAAGAATTTGAAAAAGAATACTACAAGGACCTGAGAAAACTTTTAATAGAAGAGTACAGACATCATCAAATATTTCCACAAGCTCAAGATATTTTTAATGCCTTTCACTACACTTCTTACAAGGACTTAAAGGTCCTAATACTTGGTCAAGACCCCTATCACAATGTGGGTCAAGCCCATGGACTTGCCTTTTCTGTAAAAGATGGAGTGAAGATTCCACCTTCACTTCAAAATATTTATAAGGAATTAAATTCTGACTTAGGTCTAGCCATACCAAAGACGGGCTACTTAAAGTCCTGGGCAGATGAGGGCATCATGCTCTTAAACACAACTTTGACGGTAAGGGCACATGAACCCATGAGCCATTCAAAAATCGGTTGGGAAATTTTTACCAACTCAGTTATAGAAAAAATTAGTGAAAAAAAAGAGCCTGTGGTCTATATACTCTGGGGCAATCATGCCAAGGCTCGCAAAAAATTTATAAATAATGAAAATCATCTCATAATAGAAGGCGTCCACCCATCACCACTTTCTGCCAACAGAGGTTTCTTTGGCTCAAGGCCCTTTTCTAGGGCAAATGAATTTTTAAGAGAAAGAGGAGTTACGCCACCTTCTTGGGAAGTTAAATAGAATTTTTAAAATTTAAAATATTTTTTATTACAGCAGAATCATTTGCCAAGTGCAAGTCATCCTTGCTGTAATTTTTTTTGTAGTGGGGGTCATAATAATTTAAAAGAAGATCTCTTATTAAAAAATCGTAGTCGCCCTCCTGGAATTTTTCTAAATATAATTTTTCCCTTTCAGGAGAAATAAATTTTTTGATTTCTAAAAGAGACTTATAAATTTCATCTCTATCTGATAAATTGTAGTCTCTCTTAATTCTTTTTATGCGACTATTTATCTCGTCTTCAATTATTATTTTTCTGCCAGAGGAAATTTTTTCTATTAAAGTTTTTGGAAGCTGAATATTTCCAATCTTGGAACTTTCTCCTTCAGTGAAAAAATTTTTTTTGTCATTATCTAAAGCTTCAAATAAAAGAGATTCAAAATATTTTTGTGAAGGCTGTAGGGTAAGTCCTATGCCACCGAAGTTTGAGCCTCTGTGGTTGGCAAGCTCTTCAAGATCAAGGACAGGATAAGCACTTTTTAATTTATTTAAAATTTCAGTTTTTCCAACACCAGTTTTGCCGCAGAGAACTATAAATTCCTTTTGAGAAATGGAAGAATCTAAATTTTCGCGTATATATTTTCTGTAGGACTTGTAGCCGCCAATTAATTTTTTTACATCAACATTTAAGGCTCTAAGAAAAGTAAAAAATACATTGGACCTGTAGCCACCGCGAGAGCAGTAAAGGACTAGGTCGTCACAAGATTTTTTCAAATCAATAATTTTTTCGTAGTAGGCTGGGAGTTTGTCCTTGGCAAAATTTATGCCAAGATACTTTGCCTTCTCCACGCTTTCCTTTACATAAGTCCTTCCAACAATTTCTCTTTCGCTATCGTCAAGTATGGGAAGGTTTATTGCGCCAGGAATTTTATAGTCGCAAAATTCTTTGGGGCTTCTCATGTCCACAAAGATTATTTTTTTCCCGCCTTTTATCATTTCATGAAGTTCTTCATAATTTAATTCGTATTTCAAAGTATCACCGATAATAATATATCACTTAATGGGGCTGCTTAAAATAAAATATGGAAAAATTTTATTTTAAGAATATTTTGGATATAATGTAGGTGAGGTGTATTATGGAGTATTTAAAAATGAATTATTCAAATATAGACAAGGTAAAGATAGGCGATGTGCCTGCCCTTATAATTGAGCCCAGGGAAAAAACTAATAAGACCATAATTTTTTATCACGGTTGGGGCTCATGCATGAAAAATCAAATTTTTCGCGGCAATATTCTTGCCAGCTATGGCTATAGGGTAATCCTTCCTGAAGCAAGATATCACGGAGAGAGAAATGACATTGACCTGGATTACGAGGACAAGTCCATGGAGGCAAAATATATTTTAAGGGTCATCATGCACAATATTGAAGAGGCGCCCGCAATTTTTAATTTCGTGGAGGAAAAATATCCTGACAGTCAAATTGCAGTGGGCGGTCACTCCATGGGTGCCATAACTGCTGGTGGTCTCTATGCCTTTAAGAAGGATTTGAAGATGGCATTTATCTTTAATGGCGTAAACAATTGGCAGGTCCTTGTTGATTCAGTAAATAAAATTAAGGACCAAGAAAAGATAGAGGAAGAAGAATTTAGGATAAACGAATTTTTCCTAGACATGGATCCCATGGCTAGCCCAGAAATTTTTAAGGACAGACCCATGGTTTTATACAATGGGAAAGATGACGATGTAATTGACCCAAGAGGGCAAGAGTCCTTTGCAAGGGAAATTGAAAAATTTTACAGGGACAAAAAACTTTTGGACTTTCAAATTTTTGACATGACTTCCCATCAAATCACGACGCAAATGCTGGAAGCAGCAATTATATTTTCAAAGGAGAGGGCGGGCTTCTAATGAATACTGAAAAATATTTAGTAAGTGAAAAGAAAAAATTAAACTTGTACGATGTGCCAACTTCCTACAATGGAAAACTACAAAAGGAAGAGGTAAAGGAAGTTTTAATTCCAGAGAATATTGCAAAGATGCGTGAATATCACGAAAGGCTTTACGCAGAAAACAATCAATCCCTACTCATAGTCCTTCAAGCCATGGACGCTGCAGGCAAGGACTCCCTCATAAAAAATATTATGACTGGAGTAAATCCACAGGGCACAAAGGTTGTTCCCTTTAAAAAGCCAAGTGACGGTGAACTAGACCACGATTATCTTTGGAGAGTTGCCAAGGAACTTCCTCCTCGTGGCGAAATTGGAATTTTTAACAGAAGTCACTACGAAGATGTCCTTGTGTCAAGAGTTCACAATTTAGTTCTAGATCAACCCTTCCCAAAAAACTTAGTCACTAAGGACATTTGGGAAAAGAGGTTTGAAGAGATTAATAATTTTGAAGACTATCTATCCAACAATGGAACGACAATTGTAAAATTCTTCCTCCATGTTTCTAAGGAAGAACAAAAGAAGAGATTAATGGAGAGAATTGACAGGCCAGAAAAAAATTGGAAGTTCGCCTCCTCTGACATTACAGAGAGAAAATATTTTGACGACTACATGAAGGTCTATGCCGATATGCTTGTAAAAACATCTACAAAGAGAGCACCATGGTATATTGTGCCAGCCGACAGAAAATGGTTCTCAAGGTACTTGGTGTCAGAAGTTATTGTGGAAAAACTAAGGGAAATGGATCCACAGTTTCCTGTGCTTTCAAAGGAAGAGCTAGACAGCCTAGACAAGTGGAAAAAAATTTTAGAAGAAGATTAATAAGGGACCTCTTTACTAGCTGTAAAGAGGTTTCTTTTTGCAAAATTTTAAAAAATTTTATAAACTTGTAAAAACTTACACAAAAAAAGAAGGCGTGAGCCTCCTTTAATATTATTATTCAGCTGGTTCAAAATCAGATTTTTCAGCTCCACAAAGTGGGCATACCCAATCTTCAGGAAGTTTTTCAAAAGGTGTTCCTGCTTTGATTCCATTGTCTTCGTCGCCTACTGCTGGATCATAAATATATCCGCAAAGTGAGCATTCGTATTTTTTCATTCTATCTTCCTCCTAATAAAATTCTTGCTCTTTCAAGCCTAATTCAATTATAACAAATTGATAAATATAATACAGTAAAATTTTAAAATTAATAAATTTAGACAAAATCTTTTGAGTTTAAAGGGAAGAAGTATTGGGTAATTTCTAAGTAGATGGAGTGAGAACTATGGATACTTTATATAAATTTAAAGGATTTGTTAATAGTGATTTATCTTTGATAAAAAATTTTTTGGATTCAGCTATGAAGGATTTAAATCCCTATATAAGAGACCAAGAAAAATTATTTGATATAAAAGTTATTTTAAATGAATTAGTTGTCAATGGAGCGATGCATGGCAACGAAGAAGACCTAAACAAAAAAGTCTTTTTAAAATTAATTTTGGACAGGGATTCTTTAAAAATAATTGTAAAGGACGAGGGCAGGGGCGTGGACTTCGACACGGCTCTATATGACTGTACTCAAAAAAGATGCAATGGCAGGGGACTTTTAATAGTTGAGGCCCTTACTGACCAATTGATTTTAAATGACAACGAAGTAATAGCAATAAAAAAATTATAAACCAATACATATTTACTACAGAGAAGCCCTTAGGGCTTTCTTTTTTTACCCGTAGATGAATTTTAAGGCAATAAAAAATGGCTGCCTCATGACAGCCATAAATTTTTTATTAAAGAGCCTTTAAAACTTTTACAAGGTGGTCATAAACTCTCTTTGTTGAAGAAATTGAAAGATTTTCCTTTTGTGAGTGAGCTCCCCTAATGTCTGGTCCAATAGAAATGATATCTAAGTCCCTATTCTTTTCGAAGAAGACGCCACATTCAAGTCCACCGTGAGTGAACTCTTCTTCCATTTCCTCTCCCTTCATTTCCTTGTAAATGTCCTTTACGATTTCTCTAAAGTGAGATTCTTTTTTGTATTCCCATTCAGGATATGGGTTTTCAAATTCAGCTTCTGCGCCAAATTTTTTCACTATGTCCATATAAATATTTCCAAAGTTTTCAGAAAGTGATGAGGATGCAAATCTTAGTGAAACGAAAACATCTACTGTGTCATCAAGAAGTTTTGCTATGGCAAGGTTTGATGATGACTCAAGAACTTTTTTAGCCTCGTCAATAAATGTGTGAGGTCCAGTTGGAAGTTCAAGTAAATATTTTGCAAGTTTTTCAGTATCTTCTGCTCTTAGGACTTTTCCCTCATGAGAAATTTTTTCACATTCTATAATTAATTCTCCTTCAACGCCCTTAAACTTATCCTTTACAAATTCTATGGCATCCTTTAATTTATCTTCGCCACATACAAGAGAAACTTTACCTTCTCTTGGGATTGCATTTTGCTTTGTGCCGCAGTCAAGGGAAATTAATTTTGCATCATCAAGCTTATTTAAAATTTCTGCAATGACTTTTATCATGTTGCCCTTGTTGTTGGCAATTTCCATGCCAGAGTGACCGCCCAAAAAGCCGTGAAGCTTAAGTGAGAAGGCTTCTCCTGAGTAGTCTTCTCTTTCAACTTTTAATTTTGAATGAAGTAACTTTCCACCGGCAGATGAAACTGTTAGGATGCCTTCTTCTTCTGAGTCTATGTTGATTAAATACTTGCCTTCAAGATATTTTGCCTCAAGGTCCTTTGCTCCGTGCATATCAGTTTCTTCAGATACAGTTACAATAATTTTTAGTGGACCATGTTTTTCTTCTGCAAGTGCCATTGCCATTGCAACTCCAATGCCGTCATCAGCACCAAGCGTTGTTTCATTGGCATGAAGCTTGTCACCATCAACTATTAGTTCAATTGGGTCAGTTAAAAAATTGTGGTTAGAGTCCTTGCCCTTTTCGCAAACCATGTCCATGTGACCTTGCAAGATCACCTTTTCTCTATCTTCCATGCCCTTTGTAGCAGGCACTTCCATAATTATATTTAAAGAATCGTCTTGATAAACTTCATAGCCAGCATCTTCTCCAAATTTTTTTAAAAAGTCAGAGACAGCTTTTTCGTTGCCAGATTCTCTAGGGATTTGTGATAATTTTTCAAAATAATCAAAAACTTTTTTTGGTTCTAAATTCATATTAACCTCACTTTAAAATAACCTTGTGGTAAACTTTCTTACCCTTTCTAATTATAATTTCTCCATTTTTGAAATCATCCTTAGTAAGTTCAAGCTTAGGATCACTTATTTTTTCATCGTCAAGGGAAACTCCGCCTTGAGTTATTAGCCTTCTGCCTTCAGAATTTGTCTTAATTAGACCAAGTTCAGTCATTAAATTTAAAATTCCAACAGGTTCAGCAAATTTTTCTGCTGGCATTTCTGTTGCAGGAATGTCTTCAGAATCTTTTTCTCCACCAAAAAGTGAATGTGAAGCATCAAGGGCAGCCTTAGCAGCTTCTTCTCCGTGAATGTCCTTTACAACTTCGTAAGCTAAAACTTCTTTTGCCTTATTTATTTCTGCACCTTCTAATTTTTCATATTCAGCAATTTTATCAAGTGGAAGCATAGTTAGAAGCTTCATAAATTTAATTACATCACGATCGTCACAGTTTCTTAGGTATTGGAACATTTCGTATGGCGTAGTTTTTTCTGGGTCAAGCCAAATTGCTCCAGCCATAGTCTTGCCCATCTTGATACCAGCTGCAGTAGTAAGAAGTTTAAAGGTCATGGCATAAACTTTGTCATTTTCTAATTTTCTTACGAGCTCATAGCCGCCAAGGATGTTTGACCATTGGTCTGAGCCGCCAACTTCTAGCTTGCAGTGGTGTTTTCTATATAGATACAAGAAGTCATAGGATTGCATAAGCATGTAAGAAAATTCAAAGAAAGTAAGTCCTTGTTCCATTCTGTTTTTGTAGCAGTCAAATTGTAGCATCCTATTAACAGAGAAGTGAACGCCAATTTCTCTTACAAATTCCAAGAAATTTAACTTCAAAAGCCAGTCTGCATTGTTTTCGATGTAGCCCTTGCCTTCAGAAAAATCTAAAAATTGTGAAATTTGTTCTTTAAATCTGTTGGCATTGTAGTCGATAGTTTCTCTATCCATAAGAGTTCTCATGTCGCTCTTGCCAGATGGGTCGCCAATAGTTGTAGTTCCGCCGCCAAGTAGAGCTATAGGAATGTGACCTGCTCTTTGCATGTGTTGCATTACCCTAATTTGAATGAAGTGACCAAGAGTTAGAGAGTCTGCAGTTGCATCAAAGCCAACATAAAAAGTTACAGGCTCTCTGCCAAGCATTTCTCTAAGTTCATCTTCATAAGTGCATTGGTCTAGGTAACCTCTCTCACTTAAAATATCATATACATTTTCCATAAATTCCTCCAAAAAAATAAAAAGAGACCAGGGGATGAAAGGACGCATTCGTGGTACCACCTTTCTTCGCCGAGGCCTCAAAACTTATTAGACTCTGATATTGTAATTCAGCTTGCGCCTACTGTATATCTTCACCGTCTTATATTAATACTATTTATGATATAATAATCGAAAATAAAGAAATTGTCAAATGGGGTGAGACTTTGATAGGCATAGATATAGTAGAAGTTAATCGAATAAAAAAAATAATGAGTGACCATGAAAATTTCCTGGCAAAAGTTTTTAATGAAGATGAAATAAAAAGAATAGAAGAGAGAAAAAATCCCTACGAGAGGATAGCAGGCATGTACGCTGCAAAAGAAGCTGTGGCAAAGGCAGTGACTACAGGCATTGGGGAAATTTCCTTTCACGATATAAAAATAAAATACATAAAAAACCTTCCTCATGCAGAAGTTTTTGACAAAAAATTTTATCTATCCATTAGTCACGAGAAAAATTACGCAGTGGCTGTGGCAAAATTATGTGAAGATGATCTTGCAGGAAAAAATTTTGAGGAAAAAATAATCTTAGACCAGGAATTAAAAGCCCTTTGGAAAAATAGAGATGATGATACACATAAGGGCGACTTCGGAAAGATTGCCATAGTGGGCGGCTCTCTTGGCATGACTGGTTCATCTTATCTGTCATCAAATGCAGCCCTAAAAGCAGGGGCAGGTCTAGTCTATAACATAGTGCCCAGAGAAATTTTTGACATCATGTCCATAAAATTCATTGAGCCAATAGCAAAGACTTTTGATGATTTAGATGAAATGGAGAAATTTTTAGATGGCATAGACGCCATAACCATGGGACCGGGAATGGGACTTGGCGAATATGCCAAAGGTGTTTTTGAAAAAATAATAAAGACAGAAAAAAATCTCTTAATAGATGCCGACGGCTTAAATATTTTGTCGAAGGACCTAAATTTATTGGAAGAGAGAAAAAATTTCACCACGATTTTAACTCCTCACGAGGGAGAATTTGCAAGGCTAACTGGCTTATCCCTTGAAGAGATAAAAAATAATCGTAAGAGACTTGCAGTAGACTTTGCAAAAAAATATAAGCTAATTTTAGTTTTAAAGGGACACAAGACTATTGTCACAGATGGAGAAAAAGTCTATATAAATAAAACTGGAAACTCTGGCATGGCAAGTGGAGGATCAGGCGATGTCTTGACGGGAATAATTTCTGCCTTTATGAAAAATTATGACCTGTTTGATGCGGCAAGACTTGGAGTTTATGTTCACGGACTTGCAGGTGACATTTACGCAAGAAAAAATTCCAAGACCAGCCTAAGGGCAAGGGACCTAATAGAAAACCTAGGTAATGTTTTCAAATTAATGGAAAAATAAAAATAAATTTGATTTTTTTTTAACTAGTAGTATTATGAAATAAAGATAACGTTATCAAAAAAACAATGGAGGTTTACATGAAAAAGTTTAAACTTGACACACTAACCATTCTAAATATTACAAATATTTTTTTTGCCATTGGAGCTAATTGGATGGTAAAGAATAAAGTTCAGCCAAATATTATTTTGATAAGTGGTTTAAGCTTTTTTGCTCTCGATTTGTTTATAATTTTTAAAAAGAAAGAATATAAAAATTGGACTAAGGGAGTTAAGATAGGTACAATTATTAGCGAAATATTATTATTACTCGTTGTTTTGATTCTTTATAGTATAGCTAGAGATATTTAATAAATATAGTAGCCTGATATTTATCAGGCTCTTTAGTTTTTTTAAAAGGAGTTATTATGTTTAAAAATAGAAAAATACTTTTTATAATTTTATTTGCCCTAGATCTTTTTTATACATATTGTGCACTCACTGGAGTGGCAGAATTCTTTCACCAGTTTAGAGGACCAATTTATGTACAAGTGCTTTGGTTTGTAGTAGTTTTTGCGCCATCAATTGTTCACTACCTACCAGGAGGAACAAAATATAATTTAAAGGAAACAATGAAATATACCATTCCTTTATTTATTATGATTGCAATAAATTTTGTCATGCCCATGTATTTGAAATAGATTTATTAAATATTTGTAAAAAATAAAATTAATTTCTATTATTAGTATATATTTACGAAAATTGTGTTAGAATATTATAAAGGTTGTTCATAGTTCAATCTTTAAAATCTCTCTCGCCTTAAAAAGGTGAAAAATTATGATGATAAAAAGAGGGGATATATTCTATGCCGACCTGTCACCAGTTATTGGTTCAGAACAGGGAGGAGTAAGGCCCGTAGTTGTTGTTCAAAATGACATTGGTAATAAGTACTCGCCTACTACAATTGTTGCGGCAATTACATCTCAACTTAACAAGGCGAAGTTACCAACTCATGTTAATGTGAGAGCTAAAGATGTTCCGCTTCCAAAAAATTCTGTAATTCTTTTGGAGCAGTTGAGGACAATCGATAAAAAGAGGTTGAGAGAGAAAATCGGTAAATTCGGCAAAGACGTTATGGATGAGGTTGACGCTGCAGTAAAAGTAAGTTTAGCGATGAAATATTGAACAGCATACATATTTAAAAGACTAGGTCTCATTTGATCTAGTCTTTTTCTTTTGCAGAAATTTTTAAGACATTTAATTTTTGCAAAATTTTAAAAGAAAAATAAATTTTAAAACATACTATTGTAAAACTGTCAAAAAATAAAAGCTAGATTAACGGCATTAACGATAAATTAACGGTAAATTAACGGTAATTATAATATAATACAGTAAAGATAAAAAGAGGTGGATTATGAATAGAATTTATGTAAGTGCAGACAAAAGTAATATTTATTTTTCTTACGATAATGTTAAAGAAATAGTTTTAGATTTGAAAATTTATAATAATGTTGTTGAAAATATGGACAAAGATGAGTACAAATTTTTTGAAAGAATAATAAGTAATTATGAAATTAACACTCAAAGAGAACTGGAAAAAAACTTTTTATATTTATTTAATTTCATTTTAATAAATAACTTAGCAAATTATTTGTTGGACAAGGCTAGAGATATTGAGGCTGATGAAATTGTTTTTGACGAAAAAATTAAAAGAAGTAAAAAGCAAATTATTAAACTTTCTTCAAAATTAGATGTCGAAGATGCCTTAGGCGACTTAATTATTTGTTTAATTAACTCTGATGAGTATTTAGATGGAAAAGTTAAAATAGATTATGGAAAAATTGAAAGTGAAGTTAGTGAAAAGAAAAAAGTTCTTATTGAAGATATTTTTAGATACAGAGCCTCTAAGGTAGATGATTTTAGAAATAAATTGTTAGAAGACTTGGTAGCTTTTAAGTTTGTGAACCAAAAGTCTTTAGAGGAGGAAAATTTATATAAGCTTCCTATATACATAGATCAGGAAGGACTTTCAAATAATGGAATAGAAAACTACATTGATTTTTTACCTAACTGGACTTCCTTGGCATACTTGAAGATGTTGGAAAAAATTTATAATTATTTTGTTGATTATTATAAGCTTGATTACGATAAGGGTTTAAATAACAATGAACTTTTGCTAGCTCTTATTGAAATTTTGGATTATGAAGTTAAGGACTATCCTCAGGGACTTGAAAAATCTATTGAAGTTGGAAGGTCTACTGCAGGCAAGTGTTTCTTTATTGATTCCTTTGTAACTCCTCTTGCTTTGAGCCAAGAGTTAGCTCTAGTTTTACAATCTAAGGATGCTTTTGGAGTGGTACCTAAAGTTTTTAAGAATAATTAAGGAGGATTTATGGCAAATATTAATTTTAAATTATTTGGTAATCCAACAATTACAGAAAATGGAAAAGAAATTTATTTGCCGCCTGGTAAAGTCAGCGCCCTATTATATTATATTTTGCTCAAGAAAGTTGTATCCAGGGATGAAGCTGCTGCTATTTTTTGGGGCAGGTCTAATGAAAATAGGGCAAAGGTAAGTCTAAGGAATGCAATTTATAAAATCAAAAGGGCTTTCGGTGAAGATGTTATTGAGACACCAAATAAGACAATTCTTACTATAAACGAAAAGCTAAATATTTTTGTGGATGTAATAGAATTTGAAAAAGATCCAATAAGCAATTTAAATTTATATAAGGGAGATTTTTTGGGAAGCCTTTATATAAAGGATTGTACTGAGTTTGAGTATTGGGTCTTGGAACAAAAAAACTATTATAAAGATATGTATATTAAGAGCATAAAGTCAAAGATTGAAAAGGATTATAAGGATAAAAGCTTTTCTGATTTAGAGAACAATATAATGAGCCTCATTTCACTTGAAAACTTTGATGAGTTTGGTTATTTGTATCTTTTTAAGATTTATCAATCTAAGGGAAGATATGACAAAATAATAAATGAATATTATAATCTAAAAAACATTTTGGAAGAAGAACTTGGAATTGAACCGTCTGATGAGATTCAAGATATTTATAAAGAGGCTTTAAAATATTTAGATAAACAAAAAAAATCAAAAGATTCCAAGATTAAATTGTACGATAGAAATTATGAAATTGAGAGAATACAAAGATTACTGGAAGATTTTAACAACAATATAAGCACAAAATCCATATTATTATTTGGAGAAAGTGGAATTGGTAAAACTACTCTAAAGAAAGAGATACTTGAAAACAATAAGGACGGATATCATATTTTTGAAGTTCAATGTTACAGCTTAGAGAAGATTTTTTCTTATTCTCCTTGGTTGAAACTTATTAAAATATTAGATGAGGAACTATCAAAGAAAAAGATAAAAAAGCCTGAACTTTGGGGTGATTTGTTAAAAAATTTATTTTATGATACAAACAAGCTTAAACAACCAATGGTAAATATATTAGAGAGCAGAGAAGATTTCAATTTAGATTTAATATATTTAGCAACAGAAAAAGTATTAAAATTACTATCTTTTAATAAAAAAACAATAATAGTTTTTGAAGATTTACAGTTTATGGATAAACTTAGTGCAAAATTACTTGTAAATATGCTATTACAGGGAAATGAAAATTTTTTATTTTTCAATATTATTTCTAATGAAATTGAACAAGACCTTTTAAAGACTATAAATATGCTGAAAGAATTGAATAAAGTAGAATTAATTGAGCTAGAAAAATTTAGCAAAATGGATGTTGGAATAATCTTACAAAAATCTTTTAAAGGTAGAGAATTAAAAGATGAAGATGTAGATAATATCTATAATATGAGCAAGGGAAATGCTCTTTTGTTAAACGAGTACATAGAACTATATAGAAAGAATGAAAAC
>OGTN01000195.1_pt1 | contig 34264 bp, 34 predicted proteins | sample 1574591 | NCBI WGS metagenome assembly OGTN01 (sample SAMN03295830, study PRJEB24534) | human gut metagenome | isolation source: fecal sample 5 from infant 4 | host: Homo sapiens | place: USA: Pittsburgh, PA | collected 2014-07
TTTCCAATAAAAAACTCTCCGCCTAAGCAAAGAGAGTTTTAATATTATTAAATTAAAAGGCTAATAGTCCTAAATGCTCAACTAAAATTTTTAGTCCTAAAAAAATTAAAATTAAGCCCCCTGCCACTTGTGCCTTGTCCTTTAAGGCAATGCCAAAGACCCTTCCTATTCTCACTCCAAAAAAGGAAATGACAAAAGTTGTAAGTCCAATTACAAATACTGCAAGAGATATTTTTATCTTCAAGAAGGCAAAGGACACTCCCACTGCAAGGGCATCTATTGATGTGGCTATGGCAAGCATAAATAAGTTTTTAAGATCAAGCCTATCTTCTTCAATTGTGCAAGTTTTGTCCCTTGATTCTCTTATCATGTTCACCCCAATAATTGACAAGAGGACAAAGGCTATCCAGTGGTCCACTGCTTGAAGCTTTTCTGCAAAAATTGAGCCCAAGAGATAACCTATATAGGGCATCAATGCTTGGAAGACTCCAAAAAATAATGCAATGACAAAGGATTTTTCTAAAAAATTTTTTCTAATGGAAAGGCCCTTACATATTGCTGCCGCAAAGGCGTCCATGGAAAGTCCCACTCCAATTAAAAATACCGATATTAAATTCATCTTCACTCCCAAAAAAATAGATGCCCCCATAGCATCTATTTCTCTTCTAATTTTTAAAATTATTTTAATAATTCGTCTAATCTATTTTTGTCGAAGCCAACGATTTGTTCGTCGTCAATGCAGATTACTGGCACACCAGTGTATCCCATTGCCATTAGTTCGTTTCTTGCTTCTTTGTCAGTTTGAACGTTCTTTTCTTCGAAGTCTACTTCTCTTTCCTTTAAATAATCCTTTGCCATTGTGCAATAAGGGCAAGTGTTACTTGTATATACTGTTACTTTACTCATTTTATTCCTCCTCATTACTTACTTTTATTATACTCCATTAGTATAAGTGAAGCAAATTCTTTAAGCTTTTTATGCCTAATATTTTTATAGTTTGTGTTTTGCGTGTTCTAGTCCGTCTTTAAATATGCATAGGACGTGCTCGTCGTCTAGGGAGTAGTAGGCTCTTCTGCCTATTCTCTTTACCTTTATTAAGTTTTGATTCCTTAAAAGTGCAAGCTGATGTGATATGGAAGACTGACTCATTTCAAGCAAGACTGAAATATCAGATACGCATAGTGGCCCATTCATGAGAGCATAAATAATCTTTATCCTTGTAGGATCAGATAGGGCTTTAAATATTTGAGAAAGTATTTCTATTAAATCCTCTTCCTTGTTGAAGTTAGAAATATCTTTTTCAACTTTTTTTGAGATTTCGTCTATATATTTATCCTTCATTTTTGTTACCCCACACTTTTAAAATTTACACTTAAAACAATAAATTCTTCAAGCTTCAGAGTTTCAGCTCTTCTGCTCTCGTCAATGCCACTTAGTTCAAGGGCTCTTTTTATATCATCTTTTGTGTAATTTAATTTTGAATTGGAAAGAGAATTTAAAATAGTCTTTCTCCTAGTTGTAAAAGCTGCACGAACAACTTCAAATAAAAAGTCTGTGTCAACTTCTTCTCTCTTTTTCATCTTCAAGTTCACAACTGCCGAGTCAACATTGGGCTTTGGCATAAAAACTGAACTTGGCACTTGAAATTTGTACTTGCAATCTGTGTAATAATTTATAAAGACAGATAATGAGCCATAATCTTTACTTCCTGGCTCTGCTGCAAGTCTTTTGGCAACTTCCTTTTGCACCATTACTGTAATGGAAATTAAATTTACCTGAGCCAAAATTAATTTTTCAATTATTGGCGTTGTCACATAGTAGGGAAGATTTGCAACCACCTTAAAGCCTTCGTCGCCAAATTCTTCTTGGCAAAGTTTTTTTAAGTCTAAGTCCAAAAAATCTCCATAAACTACTTTAACATTATCTAGGGCAAGAGTTTCCTTGTGAAGGTCTCTTAACTTTTCGTCAATTTCAACTGCAAGAACTTTTTTTGCCCTGAGAGCCAATTCTTCTGTTAAGGTTCCAACTCCAGGACCAATTTCAAGGACATTGTCCTCTTCACTTATTTCAGCTGCGTCGGCAATTTTTCTCACAATATTTCCGTCGATTAAAAAGTTTTGTCCCAGTGATTTTGTAAATCTAAATCCATACTTAGTAAGGATCTCTGAAAGTTTGCTTGGTTTATATAATCTATCTATGGGAATTCACTTCCTTCATAGCCTCTTCAAATTCTTCCCTTGTAATGCCAAAGGAATTTAATTTATGAAGGGTCTTTTTTCCATTTCCATATCCTATTTTTAGGATTTCCGAAAGTTTTTCGCGTCTTGCACTTGCATCTTCAGAATTTATAAGTCTGTTTTCTATTAAATCATCCATAGTGTATTCACTTATGGCATCAGTTTTTGTAGCTCGTGCTGCCTTTAGTGCCTTTAAAATTTCTTCGGCAGAGGCATTTTCCACGCCAATGTCACCATGTTTTGTGGAAACACTTTGAGAAAGGTAGGCGTGTTTAGCATTTGGAATTTCATCTGCAATTCTCTTTCTTATTTGAGAGCCCATGTAGTCCGAGTCTGTGAAGATAATTATGCCCTTTTTCTTGTCCATTTCTTTTAAAAGATTTATTAAATTTCTGCCAAAGGCAAAGCCGTGAGTGGTAATAACCTCTGCGTCCACTGCCTTTTTTATGGCAATCTCGTCGTCACGACCCTCAGCGACAATTACTTCTTTAATTGTCATCTTCATATTCCAAAAAACCTCTTTGTATTTTCTCCAGTAATTTTTTCAAGCTCTAAGGCATCCATTTGCCTTAAATCTGCAATGTATTGGCAGGTAAACTTCACAAGCTTTGGCTCATTTCTCTTGCCCCTATAGGGAACAGGTGTCATGTAGGGACAGTCTGTCTCAAGAAGGAGTCTATCAAGGTCAACTGCCTTGGCAACTTCCTTGGGAGTCTTTGCGTTTTTAAAGGTAACTGCGCCACCAAGAGCGATGTAGTCGCCCATCTTTAAATATTCTCTCATCATGTCCACAGATTGGGAGAAGCAGTGAATTAAAGCTGTAAAATCATATTTCTCGTGAGCTTCCTTTAAGATGTCAAAGGTATCCTTTGCTGCGTCGCGAGAGTGAATTACAATATTTTTCTTTAGCCTAGCTGCCAGCTCAATTTGCCTCTTAAAAACTTCCTGTTGCACATCTCTTGGAGAGTTGTCGTAATAATAGTCAAGACCAATTTCTCCTATTGCCAGGACTTTTTTGTCCCTCGAAAGTTCAATAAGTCTCTTTTCGACTTCATCATCATAAGTCCTTGCCTCATGAGGATGAACTCCAATAGCTGCGTAAATATTTTCGTATTTATTGGCAAGCTCCACTGACCTCTCTGATGAAGGGAGGTCAGAAGAATTATTTATAACAAGTTCTATTCCATTTTCACCTAAACTCTTTATTATGTCCTCGCGATCTTCGTTAAAGGCCTCGTCGTCTAAGTGCACATGTGAATCTATCATAGTCTCTCCTAACTAATTTTTGCTCCTGATTTAATATCAGCTAAAGTTGATGCAAGACTTAAATTTCCTTCATCATCTTCTGCAGCAAGAAGCATACCATTGGACTCAACCCCTCTTAATTTAATTGGCTTTAGATTTAAAATCATGAGGATTTTTTTGCCAATCAATTCATTTTTCTTGTAGTATTCCTTTATGCCAGAGACAATTTGCCTATCCATGTCGCCAATTTTTAATTTTAGGACATAAAGTTTATCAGCATTGGGATGATCTTCTACGCCAACAATTTCTGCAACTCTAATATCAAGTTTTGCAAAATCTTCTATATTAATTTCCTTTTTTATATCTTCTTCAACTTCTTTATGAGCTTCTGCCATAATTCTAGAATTTAAAAGAGCAGTGTTTTCTTCGTTAAATCTATCAATTTCAGCTTCAATGTCAAGTCTTGGGAAAATAACTTCGCCCTTATTTACCTTAGTGCCATCTTCTATTAAGCCAAAAGTTCTTGCATCTTCCCAATTAATTTCGCCGCTTACACCAAGTTGCTCTCTAATCTTTAGAGAAGTGTCCTTGATAAATGGATAAATTAAAACAGAAACAATTCTTAAACTTTCTGCCAAGTTGTATAAAACAGTGTTAAGTCTGTCCTTCTTGTCATCGTCCTTTGCAAGCTTCCAAGGTTCAGTTTCATCAACATATTTATTAGATCTTCTGATTAACTTCCAAATTGCCTCTAGGGCAACAGAAAATTGGTAGTGTTCCATTGCTTTTTCCACTTCATCAATTACAGAAACAGCAAGATTTTCAAGATCATCATCCACATCTTCTCTTACACCCATATCTTCAATGACGCCATCATTGTATTTAGAAATCATGGAGACAGTTCTTGAAAGAAGATTGCCAAGGTCGTTGGCTAAATCAGAATTAAGTCTTTGCATGAATTTTTCAATATTAAAGGATCCGTCAGAGCCAAAAGAAAATTCTCTTAACAAGAAATACTTAAGAGCATCTACACCATAAAGCTTGATAATTGGCTCAGGATAAATAACATTTCCCTTGGACTTACTCATCTTGTCGTTGTCAAATAAAATCCAGCCATGACCAAAAACCTTGTCAGGAAGAGGCAAATCAAGTGCCATTAAAATAGCAGGCCAAATAATAACATGGAACCTAATAATTTCCTTGCCAACAAAGTGAACGCCAGCTGGCCAATAAGAATTAAACTTTTCCTTGTCAGTGCCATAACCAATAGCAGTTAAGTAGCAAGCAAGAGCATCTATCCAAACATAAACAACATGCTTGTCATCAAAGGGAACCTTAACTCCCCAGTCAAAAGTAGACCTAGAAACAGAAAGATCTTCAAGGCCGTCCTTGCCCTCGAAAAAGTTTTTAACCATTTCATTTTTTCTAAAAGCAGGCTCAATAAACTCAGGGTGGTCTTCATAATACTTTAAAAGCCTGTCCTTGTACTTAGAAAGCCTAAAGAAATAAGATTCCTCATGAGTAAGCTGAGTTGGTCTTCCACAGTCAGGACAAGTGTGGTCTTCGCCAACTTGTGCCTCAGTCCAAAAAGACTCACAAGGAGTACAATAAAAACCTTCATATTCGCCCTTGTAGATGTCGCCCTTGTCGTAAAGCTCTTGGAAAATATTTCTAACATCTTCTTCGTGATCCTCATCAGTAGATCTGACAAAATAATCGTAGTCAATGTCCATAGTTTCCCAAAGCTTTTTGATATTTTTGACAATGCCATCAACATATTCCTTTGGCTTCATGCCAAATTCCTTAGCCTTGGTCTCTATCTTTTGACCATGTTCATCAGTACCAGTAGTAAAGAAAACATCATAGCCTTGCATTTTTTTAAATCTCTTAACACAATCAACTGCCACAGTGCAGTAAGTATGACCAATGTGAAGATTGTCACTTGGATAATAAATTGGCGTCGTAACATAAAATTTCTTATTACTCATAAAACCTCCATAAAAAAACCCAATCCCCGGGGATAAGGTCTTGGCAAAATCTGTCAAAATTCCGATTAAAATCTATCATAATTAAAATAATTATAACTGAAATCGCCTATAAAATCAATTTAAGCAATGTAATCAGTATGTTTTAAACACAAAAGAGTTTGCAACTTATCTTTATAAATTACAAACTCTTCCCCAATTTATTTTATTTTCAATAGCCCTTGTCGAAGTCTACTATATTTTTGAAGTCGCCGTCGTTTTTTAGAGCCTTTAGGTTTTGGTAGGCTGTTTCAAACTGTCTTCTGCCCAAGTCTTCACAGGAGAAGGAAATGTGTGGATAGATGTAGACATTATCCATGTCCCAAAGTGGTGATGACTCGTCTAGTGGTTCTTCTTCAAAGACATCTAGGGCTGCCCCTCTTACTTTTCCTGATTCAAGTGCTTCTACAAGTGCCTCTTCGTCAATTGTTGCTCCCCTTGATATGTTTACTATAACTACTCCGTCTTTTAGGATTTTAAATCTTTCTCTATTTAATATGTGATGGGTTTTTTCTGTTCCTGGCAGGCACATTATGATGTAGTCCATTTGTGGAAGTATGTGGTCAAGCTCATCTATTGAATAGACATTGTCAAAGGGTTCAACTTTTCTGCCGCTGGTGTTAAAGCCATTTAGTTCAATGTCAAAGCCCTTAAGTCTTTTTGCTCCTGCTATGGCAATTGTGCCTGTGCCCAAAAATATTGCCTTCTTGCCATATAGGTTGTGGGAAAAACTCCTTTTCTTCCAAAGTTTTTCCTTTTGGTTTTCTATATTTTTTCTGTCTTCCTTATCTATTTGAAGTAGTCCATAGACAATCCACTCTGCTATGGGGTCGTCATAGGCGCCGTTGTTGTTGGATAAAATTATTTCCTTTTCTTTAATGTAATTTAAGTCCAAAAAGTCAATGCCCACCGATGTCAAAAAGATGTACTTTAAGTTTTTGTGGTCCTTGTAATTTAAATTTTCTAAATTTATTGCGCCAATTAATATGTCTTCGCCATAATCTTTCGCTGCATTGGGATTTTTTTCGTCGTAGCCAATTACCTCATAACCTAATTTTCTTATTGTGTCGCCATATTTTCTTGCCATGCCTTGGCCTAATAGTACTTTCATTTATTCCTCCACAAATTTTTTTATATTTTTTATTACTAAATTCTTTTTGTCAGTCATTACAGAGTGTCCACAATTGTCTAGCTTTTCAAATTTTGCGCCAATTTCATCTGCCAAAAATTTTCCATCCATGTAAGATATTATTTTGTCATCATAGCCATGAAGGACTAGGCTCTTCATTGCAAGACTTCCTCCATGATATTTATAATCTCTCAAGATGCCTGCAACTTCATCTAAGTTTCTCTGCCTAATTGCCGACTCAACATTTCTCTCAAACTCAACTCTACCTGGCAATTTTACATTGTAGATAAAGGTCTTAAATAAAACTCTGATGTTGTCTTTTTTTAATTCTGTTCCCGTCATGCCCATGCTGGCAAAACTGTCCTCGATTAAATTCATGTTAAAGGCCATGAGACCCTTGAAAATTTCTAAATTTTTTTGAGGATTTATGAAGTCAAAATTATTTAAATATTCGTGAAAATTATTTGTCAAAATATCTGCGCCATTGGTCCTAAAGGGTGCGTAGCCAAAGGGTGCAAGGAATATTTGATTTTTTATCCTATCTTTTATGTCCTTGTCCCTGGCAAGTTCAAGGGCGACTCCACCGCCAAGAGACCAGGAGACTAGGGTAAAGTTTTTTATGTCAAGCTTTAAAATAAATTCTTTGATGTCCGAAACAAAATCATCAATTGAAGTAATTTTATTATTATAGGAAGACTTGCCATATCCCCTCATGTCGGGAGCAAATATGTGGTAGTCCTCTAACTTTTTTATAATTTCAATAAAACAAGAAGATGAGTGCATATTTCCATGAATCATTAAAATATCTTTGTCAGATTTGCTTTCATTTTCGAGATAAAAAATTTCCTCGTCCTTGATCTTTATGTATTTTTCTTTTAAGTTCATTTCACCTTCTCCTTCCATATAATTAAATTATATGCTAAAGGTCTAATTTAGTAAATAGAAGGCATATTGTAAAAATTTTTCAAGTAGCTTATAATTAAGTAATAAAGTATGGATAGAAAGGAGTCTTTATGAGTTTTTTTAGAACACTGCCAACTAAACTTAGCTTTAATACAAGTGAAAAAATTCAAATTGCCAATGCAGAACTCACTAGCGGCGATTTTGCCCTAGCCATTGATGTCTTAAATGCCCAGGACTCCTTTGTCACAAACATTGAATTTGCCGTAAAGTTCAAGTCTATTGAAAAGTCCTATCTCTTTAATGGCAGAGAATTTTATTTTTCCCAAGCAGTTAATATTGAGCCCTATACAAGATATTTTTTGGATCCCTTTTTGTTAGACGAGAGATTTTATGAGGCAAGAGCTATAGATATTTACATATCAAAGTACACTTGCGACGGAAAAACTATAACTTGTTCTGAAAAAAAATATGACATGAGTTTGCCAGTCATCCCTGAAAAAAAGCGTGCACAAATAAAGGAAACCCTTGGCGATGGAATTAAAACTTATGGCGAAAACCAAATTGATTTTTGGCGCTGTGCCTGTGGTTTTATAAACGAAAAGGACAGCAGCGAATGTGATTTTTGTGGCAGAAATAAAAGTTTTGTCCTAAATAATTTGACTGAGCCACTTATTAATTCAAAAATTTTAAATGTACTTGAAAACACCAAGTCAACTTCAGACATAAATTTAAAGACCCTTGAGACTCACTTGACTCAGACAAACCTTTCAAAGATTGCTCCAAACACCGAGAGCCTCAAAGTTGATAGAACTAATGAAGTGACTACAAAAAAACCAAAGAAATTTTCTGCAAAGATTGTGTTTTTCTCCATAGTTTTAATTATTATTTTGTCCATAATCTCTCTATTTATAATTAATTTTGCAGTTATAACGAGAAACGAAAATAAAATTGACGATGCAAGGGGACTTGCCCTAAGTGGCGAGTACAAGGAGGCACTGGACTTATACAAGGAAGCTACAAAGAAAAAGACCAGTCCAGAAATTTCAAATGAAATGGAAAAACTAAAGAAGTTAGTTCAATCTGATGACTTCTACCAAAAGGGCATCAAACTTTACCAAGAAGAAAATTATATTGATTCAGCCTACAATTTTAAAAAGGTAATTCAAGAAGACGAGAAAAATTATAAGGCAGCTCAAGATAAACTTCTTTCCATAGACAATATAATTTTGAATAAAGTAAAGGATGCTTACAAGGAAAATAAAGTAAATGAAGCAATGCTTCTTTTAAATTCCTATCTTGACGTCGTGCCTGAATCTGCCAAGGCCACAAGCCTAAAAAAAGAAATTGAAAGCAAAAACGCCATTGATATAAACAAAGATAAAGATCAAACAGAAAGTTTTGAAAAAGAAAATGACTACACCGATGCAGCCCAAACTGCAAAAAAATCTTCTGAACTTCTTCACACTTACAGGAATGTTGCCACAGAAAAGGCAAACCTAAGAAAGGAAGCAAGTGTAGATTCTGAAATTATAAAAATTTTGGAAAAGGGAACTGAACTCTATGTCTTAGAGACAAAAATCGAGCAGGGCAAGAGAATTTGGTGCCATGTAGAAGTTAAGTCCAGCATCTCTGGTGAAAATTTGAGGGGCTGGATATCAGATAAGACTTTAAATTAATTTCTCCACTTAGGTGGAGATTTTTTTTGAAAAAAATGAACCTTTTCGCATCCTAAATAGTCTTATAAGTAGATGCATCTAAAGGAGGTTAAAATGAATCCCCAAAAATTTAACATAGAAAATTTTAAAAAATTAAAAAAGGGCGACAAAGATTCCTTTGATCTCCTCTATGAAGAATACTACTTAAGCTTGTACCGAACTGCCCTTCTCATCTTGGGAAATAGGGAGGAGGCAGAAGATGTCCTCCAAGACACCTTCCTTTCTATTTACAAAAACATAAATAACTTGAAGGAATTTAACAAGTTAAGACCTTGGATTTTTTCAATTTTAAAAAATTCTTGCTACACCAGATATAAAAATAGAAAGAGAGAATTTCCAGACGAATTTGTTTTGGAAAAGGCTGACTCAAATTTTATTTCAAGTGGAGAAGATGAATTTGTATTAAATAATGAAGTTGAATCAGCCCTCTTAAAATTAAATCACAAGGAAAGAGAAGTGCTGGTCCTATTTTATTACGACGACTTCTCCATAGAAGAAATTGCAAAAATTTTAAAGACCTTTACGGGTACAGTTAAGTCTAGACTTTTTAGAGCTCGAAAAAATTTAAAGAAAGAAATAATGAAAGTCGACCAAGACTTTGGCGAGAAGGAGAGTATTTATGAATAATTTTAATAATTTTGATGAGTATATAAAAGACAAATTAGAAAAAAGTGTAGAAAATTCTGCTCCTTCTGCTTACCTCAAAAATAAAATTGACTTAGAAATTAAGTCAAGAGAAGGAAAAGGAGAATTTAAAATGAAAAAGAAATTTGTATTAGTGGCAGCTGCTGCCCTTGTCCTTTCAGTAGGAGTTTTCGCAGCAGGAAAAATTACTGGAACTATTGCATCTTCAACATCATATTACAACTACACAAATTACACTGACCTAGCTAAGGCTGAAAAAAAGGCAGGTTTTGATACAGAAGCACCAGAAAGCTTAGGTGAATATAAATTTGACGGAATCACAATGGTGAATATGGCAGATATGGACGATACTGGAGCACAAATAAATAAGAGAAAGGCGTTTGATGTAACCTATAAAAACGAAGCAGACGACAAAGTAATGCTCTCAATTGACAAGTATCCAAAAAGTTCAATACCTACTTCAGAACAAGCTCATCAAGAAATGAGAGAAATTAATGGCGTGCAAGTTTATTATTCAAGATTAGAAAGTGTCTTTTTACCAGATGAAAAAGATGCAACAAAAGAAGAACTTGAAAGGTCAAAAAATGATCCATTCTTTAACCTAGGCATTGGCTCAGATAAAAGAGAAGAAAAAGCATCAAAGCACCTAAGCTTTGATTACAAGGGAATTCAATATTCTTTAATGGCAGAAGATGACATGGACGTGAACGAATTTTATAGGATGGCAGAAGAAATTATAAAATAATTTTTTCACAGTTAGTTAAAACATTTTTCTTATAAATTAGATTGTTGTAAATTTAAAAATCTAAAGGCCAAAAAAGGACCAGCTCGGTCCTTTCTTTTTGTCTAAATTTTCATATCTAATAAAATTAATTTGCACCAGACATTTTTTTATACATCTCAATATTTGAGTCATTTAAAAATTCGTAGGCTGCATTTATTTCTTGGAATTTTTCCTTGGCGCCCTCTTCCTTATTTAAGTCAGGGTGATATTTTTTTGCCATCTTTCTGTAGGCAAGCTTCACTTCATACTTGTCTGCAGAATAATTTACACCGAGAGTGTCGCAGGCTTTTTCGTATTGGTCCTTAAATCCGTAGCTTCCTCCTTGCCCCTTTCCGTAGGATCCTCCGTAATTATTTCCATAAGATCCGCCTTGATTTTCATAAAAGCCGCCATAACCCTGCTGCCTAAAAAATTCATCAAACTGAGAAAAGTCGTCGAAGGTCGTCCAAGTAAAGCCACCGAAATCTTTAAATCTCTCTCTAAATTCTTCCTCTCTCTTCTTCCTTCTCTCTTCTTCTTGTCTAATTCTCTCTCTTTCTTTTTTCTCCCAATAAGCCCTGCCATAGCCAGAAATACTTTCGAATTCATTAACCTTACCAAGGAGATAATGATCTGCCCTGTCGTAGAAAAATTCTGTCACCATATAATGTATGTACTTCAAAAAAGATTCTGACACATTGCCAAGTAGGGGCACAATAATAGCCAGCATGATTAGAGTTGAGAGCCACTTATTTTTTGCAAGTCCCTGCCAGGCAAAGGGATTTAAAAGTAAAAATATTATCAAGCAGCCGCCCATGGAAATTATATATAAGAACAATCTCCTTACAGCTGAAAATAAATCTACGGCAATATTAACTATTACAATTAAAAAGGTTAAGATGAGGTCAAAAAATTTGCCCAAACCCTTATAAAAATATCCTAAAATTTTATTCATTTTGCTTCCTTTTTCTATATTCTTCTAAAAATTTCTTGTCTTCAATTACAAGTCCCCACTCATTGGCAAGAAACTCCAAGTGATGAGTGAACTCGTGGAGGAGAACTTCCTCTAGCTTTTCCCTTAGGGTCTCCCTTGAGGAAAATCTGTACATGTCCATAAAGGACCCATAATAAATTTTTATCATGTTGCCAAGCATTGACCTTTGGTACTCGCCCATGATAACTAGGTCCTCTGCATAGGCTTCCTCGTGGTACTTTGACTCTTCTGTAAGAATTATACCACCATTAAGATGCTCATAGGCATAAGAAGGTATGGACTCGCAAATTTCTTCCAACATTTCCTGAACTTCATCGATTCTCTCCAAGTAATAGGGATCATATTTATTTTCATCAAATAAATCCTCATCTTCTTGATTGTCATCTTGAACTTCATCTTGATTTTCTTCTGAATTGACTTCTTTATCTTCCTTTTGAACTTCTTCTAGACTTTCTTCTTGACTCTCCTTTAAATCTTTATGAGTAAAACTTTCTTCTTCACTTGAATCTTCTTCATCACTTGATTTAAAATCTATTTTCTCTTCTCTTTTGTCATAAATATCTTCAATTATTTCAAGGGGAAGGTCAATATTATTTTCTTGGTCGCTAAAAAAAATTCTTTTGCCCTCTTCATTAAGCATCTTTTCACCTCCAAAATAAAAAACTGTAGAAGCCTACAGTTTTATCTACTTTATCTAATTATAATACCCAGGAAGAAAAATTTCTACACATCTTCCACTTGCGCCAGAGTCTTGCCTGGCACTGATGACAATAATTTTTTTGTGTAGTCCTCTCTTGGCTTTTCAAAAATTTCTTCGGACTCATTATACTCCACGCATCTGCCCTTATACATAACGAGAACTTCCTCTGCCACATGCCTTACAACAGAGAGGTCGTGAGAAATAAAAATCATGGATAGACCCAAGTCCCTTTGCAGATCTTCAAGAAGGTTTATTATTTGTGCCTGAATGGAAACATCAAGGGCAGAAGTTGGCTCGTCTGCCACAATTATTTTTGGGTCAACGGCAAGAGCCCTGGCAATAGAAATTCTCTGCCTTTGCCCTCCAGAAAATTCGTGGGGATACCTCTCCATGTGATATTCTGACAGACCACAAATTTCCATGGTCTCCAAAACTTTTTTGTAGATCTTGTCCTTGTCCTTCTCGCCCAAGAGATTTCTTATGCCTGATGCAATTATGTCCTTGCACTTTTTTCTGGGGTTAAGTGAGGAATAAGGATCTTGAAAAATCATCTGCACATCTTTTCTGTATTCCTTTAATTCCCTCTGATTTTCCTTTAAGATATTTTTGCCCTTATAAATTATTTCTCCGCTGGCATCGGGATAAAGTCCCATGATGCACCTGGCAAGAGTTGACTTGCCTGAGCCACTCTCGCCAACAACTCCAAGAGTGTGAGAAGTTTTTAGGTCGAAGGAAATGTCATCAACTACCTTAAAGCTTTTGCCGCCGCTAATTTTAAATTCTTTATTTAAATTTTTAACTTGTAAAATAATTTCGTCCATCATTTTATCACCTATACAAAAAGCAGGATACCTTATGACCGTCAATGTCCACTTCTTCAGGAATTTTTTCCTGGCAAATTTTCATCTTCTCGTCACACCTGTCGCAGAAGTAGCAGGATTCTGGAAGGTCAATTGGATTTGGAACTGACCCCCTAATTGTGTATAGCTGGTCCTTTTTCTTGTGGGCAGTAGGTATTGCCCTTATAAGTCCTCTTGTGTAAGGGTGAAGGGGCTTTTTAAATATATCTTCTGCCCTCGCCCTCTCCACGATTTTTCCTGCATACATTACATTTACATAATCTGCTATGTCAGAAACAACTCCAAGGTCGTGACTTATAAAAATTATGGCAGTATTCATGTCTTCCTTTAATTTTTTCATAAGCTCCAAAACTTCCTTTTGAATGGTAACATCAAGGGCAGTTGTAGGTTCATCTGCTATTAAAAGTTTTGGAGAAGAGGAAAGTGCCATGGCAATCATAATTCTCTGCCTCATGCCTCCAGAAAGTTCATGAGGATATGAATTGTAAACATCTTCTTCCCTACCTATTTCAACTTTTTTTATCATCTCTATAGATTTTTCCCTGGCAGTTTTTTTATCCATGTCAAAATGTGTCCTAAAGACTTCAGACATTTGGTAGCCAATCTTTAGGGCAGGATTTAGTGAAGTCATGGGTTCTTGAAAAATCATAGAAATTTCATTGCCTCTAATGTTTCTCAATTCTTCTGGAGAAGACTCTAAAAGATTTTTTCCTTCAAAAATTATCTCGCCAGAAATTTTTTCAAGAGAGGACTTTTCCAGAAGGCCCATAATGGCAAGGGAAGTAACAGACTTTCCCGAGCCAGATTCACCTACTATGGCAGTTGTCATTTTTTCACGAGTATTTATATTAACTTTATTTACAGCTTTTACTATGCCTTGGGAGCTTTTGAAAAAAACTTCAAGGTCCTTTATTTCTAATAACATACTACCTCCTGAACTTTGGGTCAAAGGCATCTCTTAGGGCGTCGCCAACAATATTTAAAAGTAAAATTGTTATGGCAATTGCCATGCCCGGGAATAGAGTTATGTGTGGATAGTTTCTAATATAAGCTCTCCCTTCAGAAAGCATTTGACCCCACTCTGCTTCTGGCGGCATAATTCCCATGCCAATAAAGGAAAGGGAAGCTGCAGATAAGATGGCAGTACCAACGCCAATTGTGGCTTGGACAATTATGGGCGCAAAGCAGTTGGGTAGAATTTCTGCAAAAATTAATTTAAAAGTTTTTACTCCAGCCAGCCTTGCCGATTCAATATACTCTAAATTTTTTACAGACATGACCTGACTTCTAACTATCCTTGCATAGGATGGAATTGAAGATAGGGAAACTGCCAAAATTAAGTTTTTCATGCCGCCACCAAGGGCTGCAGCAAGGGCAATGGCAAGGACAAGTTGTGGAATGGATAAGATCGTGTCCATGACTCTCATAATTATAGCATCAAAAATTCCCTCGTAGTAACCTGCCAAGGCTCCAATGATTACTCCAATTACTGTGGAAATAATTACAGATGTAAAGCCAATTTTAAGGGAGACTTGGGCTCCGTGAAGGACTCTCGAAAATATGTCTCGTCCAAAGTTATCTGTCCCCATTAAGTGGATTCTACTTGGCCTTAAAAAATTGTCCTTGGGAAACTGCTCAGTGTAGTCGTAGGGTGAAAGGAGGTCGGCAAAAATTGCAGCAAAAATTATGAGAATTAAAAGGACAAGTGCCACTACTGCAATCTTATTTCTCCTGTAATATTTAAAAAATGTTTTTAATCTCTTTAACATGTTTCACCTACTTGTAGTCTGCCTTTATTCTTGGATTGATAAAGCCGTAGAGGATGTCAACGATAATGGAAATTACAGAATAAACTATGGCTATTAGCATAATTGCCCCAAGAATTATTGGGTAGTCACGAGTTTTTATGGAGTCCACCATTAGTCTTCCAATGCCTGGAATGGAGAAAATTGTTTCTGTCAAAATACTTCCGCCAAGAAGTCCACCTGCTTGAAGTCCAATTGTAGTTATAACAGGAATCATTGCGTTTTTTAGGGCGTGGACAAAAATAATTTTTGGCTTAGAAAGTCCCTTGGCATAGGCAGTCCTGATGTAGTCCTTGTCTAGGACATCTAACATGGCAGACCTGGTCATCCTCATAATTACAGCTGATGACTGAAAGCCTAGGGCGAACCAAGGCAGGATCATGTGCTTTATGGAAGAAAAACCTGATGCTGGTAAAATTTTTAGCTTTGTTGAAAATACAATTATAAGTAAAAGTCCTGACCAAAAAATTGGCATTGCAAGTCCAACCATGCCTAGGGCGGTAATCATTGAGTCAATAAAAGTATTTTTCTTTAGGGCTGCTATTACGCCAAAAGTTATGCCCATAATTATGGCAATGACAAGGGCGCCACCAGCAAGTTTTAAAGTTGTTGGAAAAACTCTTAGCAAGGCTTCTGAAACTGATCTTCCTGACTGATAGCTTTTGCCAAGGTCAAAGTGGAAAATTAAATCCTTTAAGTAATTTCCATATTGAACTATAAAGGGCTTATTTAGTCCAAGACTTTCTCTTATAGCATCTACTGTCTCCTTAGGTGCGTTAGGTCCAGCTGCAGCAAGGGCAGCATCTCCTGGCGACAAGTAAAGGAGTAAGAAAACTATAAAGCTCACTCCAAGAAGTGTAGGTATTAATATTAAAAGTCTCTTTAATACATATTTAGTCATATCTAATCCTTTCTTCTGTAGAAAAGACAAAATTCACCAAAGAAGACCTTGGTGAATTTAAAAAAAATTATTTTTCTAAAAGACTTACATCTTTAAGCTCTTGTGGATATTTTGGAAGAAGATCGAGACCTTCTACTCTATTAGAACCAGCAACAAGTGTCTCGCCATAGCAGATGTAAAGCCATGGATATTCTCTATTTATAAGCTCTTGGGCTCTCTTATAGATGTCAGCTCTCTTGGCATCGTCAATAGTTGAAATACCTTCTTTAATTAAATTATCAAGTTCTTCATTTCCAAAGAATGTGACATTTGGCTCCTTACCCTTATTTTCAGAATGGAAAGGTTGGAAAAGTTCATAATGTGCATCTACTATTGATGGGTTCCAGCTCATAATAAACATATCATGTTCCTTATTTCTAACAGCATCTACAAAGGCACCCCATTCAAGTCTTTCTACGCTAAGGCCAATTCCATAATCCTTTAATTGGTCTTGCATCATTGTAGCAACATTAACTCTTTGTTGGTTATCAGATGTGTAAATCTTAAGATTTGTTCCCTCTCCAAGGCCTGATGCAGCAAAAAGTTCCTTTGCCTTTTCTTTATTTACTGCATTTGGCTTTAATGAATCAGCAATAGAATACTTGAAGTTAGGGTTTATTGGACTTGTTGCAAGTTTTCCACTGTTCATGTAGACAGTTTCAAAAATTGTCTTAGTGTCAATGGCATTTACCATAGCTTCCCTGGCTTCCAACTTGTCAAAAGGAGCCTTAGCTACATTAAATCCAATAAAGTGAATTGAATTATCTAATCTCCTAAAAAGTTGTAGGTCCTTATTTTCTTCTATATTTGAAATTTCACTTGGATCGATTTTATAGGCAAGGTCAACTCCACCAGATTCAAGCTCAATAATTCTTTGTGAAGCTTCTGGTATAACCTTCATTTCTATGCCAGAAATTGTTGGCTTGTCGCCCCAATAATTTTCGTTTACAGAAAAAGTTGCGTGGTCATTTTGAATCCACTCATCTAATACAAAGGGACCAGTTCCCATTGGTGCAATAGTAAGATCTGCTCCACCTTCTACATAGGCTTTAGACACAATAGACACAGCTGGATGTGAAAGTGAATTTAAAAAGGCAGCGTCAGGTTCACTTAGTTTAAAGGAAAAAGTTAAATCATCTTCTTTGTTGTAAGAATTTGGGTCAATTTTTCCATAAAAAGATTTGTATCTGTCACTTGCTGCTGCTCTTTGAAGCGTAAAGATTACATCATCAACAGTAAGTGGGCTTCCATCAGAGAACTTAACTCCCTCTCTAAGTTTAATTTTAAAAGTTTGTGGGTCTGGGTTTTCAATGGATTCTGCAAGAGAATTTACCAGTTCACCCTTAGAATTTCTCTTAACTAAAGTGTCATAAACTTGAATTAAAATATTTTCTTCATAGTCATCAGAAAGTGCATTTGGTTCAAGTGTTGTCGTATCTTCTGAAACTGCAACCTTTAAGACCTTGCCTTCCCCTTGGGCTTCTTCTTTTTTATTGGAACAAGCTACCATAAATAGGGATAGGACTAAAAGCATTCCTATAGTAAATTTTTTCTTCATTATCATCTTCCTTTCTTTTTCTATACTCTTCTTATATCTGCTCCAAGATTTCTAAATTTTTCTTCAATTTTTTCGTATCCCCTATCAATATGATGGATTTCAGAAATTTCTGTTTCTCCTTCAGAAACGAGTCCTGCAAGTATAAGGGCAGCTCCTGCTCTTAAGTCTGTTGCAGCAACCTTGGATCCGTATAGTTTACTTTTACCCAATAGAATAGCTTCTCTATCTACTACTTTGATTTTTGCGCCCATCTTCTTTAATTCTTCGGCGTGCATAAAACGATTTTCAAAAACTGTCTCAATAATAGATGATTGTCCATCGGCTTGAGTTAAAAGTGCCATGAATTGTGCTTGTAAATCTGTTGGGAAACCTGGGTGAGGAAGAGTTTTTATCTCAATTGGCCTTATTTCATCTGATCCAATTACTCTCACAGTGTCGTCCTCTTCAATTATCTTTGCCCCAGTTTCTTCTAGCTTTGCAATTACAGGCTTTAAGTGAGAAGTAATGATATTTTCAATTGTGATGTCGCCGCCAGTAATTGCAGCTGCTACCATAAAAGTGCCTGCTTCAATTCTATCTGGAATAACTTGGTGAGTGCAGCCTCTTAGCTTTTCCACTCCCCTAATTCTTATAGTTGAAGTTCCTGCTCCCATTACCTTGGCGCCCATTTTATTTAAAAAGTTTGCTAGGTCCACAATTTCTGGCTCCATGGCGCAGTTTTCCATTACAGTTTCGCCCTCAGCCAAAACTGCAGCTGTCATAATATTTTCAGTTGCACCAACAGAAGGGAAGTCCAAATAAATTCTTGTGCCAACTAATTTGTCGCACTCAGCCTTTATCTCGCCATGAGTCATTTCTATGTTGGCTCCTAATGCCCTAAAGCCCTTTAAGTGCAAGTCAATTGGTCTTGACCCAATGTTGCAGCCGCCAGGTAGGGAGTTGTAAGCCTTGTTTAACTTGGCAAGAAGGGGTCCCATGACAAGGAAGGATGCCCTCATCTTGCTCATGAGTTCGTAGTCTGTTTTATAAGAATTGAGTCCAGAAGGGTCGATTATGAGTTTGTTGCCTTCCTTATTTATTTTAAGACCAAGTTTTCTCAAAACTTCTGTAATTATTTCAACATCCTTAAGCTCAGGCACATCTTCCAAAATAATTTCTTCTGTTCCAAGAATTGTAGCTGCAAGTATAGGTAGAGCAGCATTTTTTGCACCTGATATTCTTACATTGCCTCTTAGTGGGCCATTGGGTTTTACTAAAATTTTATCCAAAAGGATTCCTCCTATATATTATTTATAACGATTATTATTTTATCTATATTTATTTAATTATATCATAGACATCTTGAATGTTTAAGGAATTAAAAACATGACCTTAAATAAAAAAATTTTGTGTTAAGATATTATTGATGGAGGAAGAAATATGAAAGAATTTATCCAAGAAAAATATAAAAATATTAAAGAGTCTCTTTATTCCACTGACTATTCAAGCATATATCCTGACTTTATAAATTTTGCCTTAGGAGACCCAGACCTTAGAACTCATGACATGATTATAAAGGAGGCCTACGACTCACAGATGAAGGGCTACACTCACTACGCAGACCCCCAAGGCTACCTTGGGCTTAGAGAAGAAATCGCCAAGGCATATTGGGAAGACTACGGAGTAAGCTGCGAACCCAAGGAAATTTTAATTACCATGTCTGGCACTGAAGCCCTTTATATAATTTTAGAGGCAATAATAAATCCAGGCGACGAAGTCATTGTGCCTTCACCCTACTTTAGCGTCTATCCCGACCAAATTGAAATGACAGGGGGTCTGCCAATAATTTATGAGACAAAATTTGAAAATGAATTTAAGCTTGAGCCGAGAGAAATAGAAAAATTAATCACTGCAAAAACTAAGGCTTTAATAATAAATACGCCTAACAATCCAACGGGAGCTGTCTATAGTGACGAGACCCTAAGAGAAATTTATGAATTGGCAAAAAAATATAATATTCTTGTGATTTGCGACGACATCTACACAATTTATTCCTACGAAAGCAAATTCAAGCCCATGATTTCCTACGACAAAGAATTTAAAAATGTAATTTCAATTACATCTATGTCCAAGGACTTTGTCATGACTGGTTGGAGACTTGGCGCCATACTTGCCAATGAAGAATTGATAAAGACCATGACCTACATTCACGAGAACATAGTCTATTCAGTGCCAACAATTTGCCAGCACGCAGGCGCTCTTGGCATTGCCAATAGAAAGACCATTTGCCCACCCCTCTATGAAGAGTACAAGGAGAGGATGTATCTCGCCTATGAGAGGCTAAAAAAATTAAAGCATGTAGAAGTTTTAAAGCCACAAGGAACTTTTTACATCTTTCCAAAAATTTCTGTGCCAGGCATGACTACAAAAGAAGTTCTAAGAGAAATATTAGAAAAGGCCCATGTAAATTTAATTGACGGCGAAGCCTTTGGCCCAGCTGGCAAGGGCTTTATAAGAATTGCAGTAACAGTAAATAAGGACAAAATAAATGAAGCCTTTGATAGAATAGAAAGGCTAGAAATTTTTAAAAAATAATACTGAAGCGAAATTCAGTATAACAAATGCAAAATAAAAGCTCTTGAAAGAATTTTTGAAATTTATATTCCTCCAAGAGCTTCTTTGTTTTTAATTTTTTATTACTTTCCCAACTTGTTTTCTCTGCCATAATAAAATAAATATTGGTTGGCAAAGCCTGCGTTTTTGCCAAAGACTTCTCGTCCCCTCATGGCAATTTTTGATTTTGGCGTAACTTCTTTTAAATAAAATTCTTCCATAACCCTCTTTATCCAAACATCAACGGGGAAGGACTCCTTTCTGTCAAAGGCAAAGAGGAGGATGCAGTCGGCAACCTTTGGTCCAACTCCAGGTAGAACTTGGAGGGCACATCTGGCATCTTCAAGGTCCATCTTGTCGATTTCATCTAAATTTACATAGCCATCCTTTATTAAATTTGCCGTCTCAACTATTCTCACATCACGAAAGCCAACTCTTGCAAATTCGCGAAGGTCCTCTGGCCTGGCTAGAGATAGTTTTTCGGCACTTGGAAAGGAATAATATTTTCTATTTTCATCTTGACCCAAAAAATCCCCATACATTTCAGAAATTTTTTCTATGGCATTTTTTATTCTCGGTATTTGATTATTTGCAGAAATTATAAAGGAAATAATTGTCTCAAACTTGTCTTGATTTAAAATTCTTATGCCCTTGCCATATTCCGTTGCATTTTTCATGACTTCGTCTCTTGCAAGCTCTTCCATTACAAGTTTGTAGTCACGAGAAAGGTCAAAGTAATTATAAAAAATTTGGTCAAAGGAAGCCTCGTCCACTCCCCTTAAGAAAATTTCTCCGCCAACTTTTTTTGCATTGGCAACTTTTCCATGAGCTATAAAGGTAAAGGATCCGTCAGCTTCTTCATGCCACCTAAAGGCTTGACCGCAGGTGAAAATATCTCTTGGGTCAAACTCATCTAATTCACTTATTATGCAAAGATCTCCATCAAATTTTATCTTCATTAAAAAATTCTCCCATAAATAAAAAACCTATTAATAAATAATAGGTCAGCTAATTTCTTTCATAAAATAAGAAAGCGTAAGAAGGGAATCGTTAAGTCTAATATTTTCAACTACTACACCTTCAGGTCCCTTTAAATCGTAGGGCGCAAAATTCCAAATTCCCTTAACGCCTGCATCTATAACTTTTTTTGCCACTTCTTGGCAGAATTCCTTGGGCACAGTTATTATTGCAACATCAACTTTCTCATCTCTTATGTATTTTTCCATGTCCTTCATATTCCTAACCTTGATGCCACTTATGTCTTCCATGTCTTCTTTGACATCAAAGAGAGAAATCACATTAAAACCAGAATCTCTAAAGCCCTTGTATCTGGCAATAGCTTGACCAAGCCTGCCTGCACCAATGACTATGCTCTTGTAAGACTTATCTATTCCTAGAATTTTATCCACTTGTTCCTTTAGAGCCTTGGTGTTGTAGCCATAGCCCTGTTGACCAAAGCCGCCAAAATTATTTAAGTCCTGTCTAATTTGTGACGCAGAAAAGCCAGTGATGCGGCTAAGCTCCTTGGAAGAAACTCTCTCAATACCACTGTCAATTAATTCTTTTAAATATCTATGATAAACTGGCATTCTCCTTATAACCGTTTCAGAAATGCCCCTTGCGTTCTTAGGCAAATTTACACCCCCAATTGTTTATATTATAACAATCTTTGCTATTTTTGTAAATTGAGGCACTTTAAAATTATAAAAATTTAAAATTTATTCTTCTACTAATTTTCCCTGGACCACAAGTCTTGTATCCTTTGGAGAACAAGTTTGTAGGGTTAAAATATCTTTAAATTCACTGGGGACTTCTGTCTTTAAAATATTTCTCTCTTTGATGTAGGTTAGAAGTTTTTCTCCATCTTCTTCTGAATATTTTGGACTTCTAAATTTATCATAAGGTCCTGCATTATAGACTGCAAAGATTTGGTATCTTTTGTAGCCAGCTTCAGAAAAAATTTCAATAAATTTATTTTCTTCGAAAAATCCATCTTCCTCTAACTTGTGAAGTGCTCTAAAATTTCCGCCGCGATCATTGTTGTGACCATAAATAATTGTGTTTTGGTCAGAAAAATTTTCCTCGTTTCTGTAGTCCATGAAAATTGCTCCAAAGACATTGTAGTCATTCTTGTAATTGTGATTTAAGTAATAGTCGTTGTCACTGCCCTTTACTATGGGATAATCTATTTCTGTCCCGTCCACTTTTATCCAGCCAATTACTGACTCATAGTCTTTTTTAAGTGCCCCAATTTTTTCCCTTGCTTCCTTATCCTTATTGTCATCGGCAAGCTTTTCTTCATTAGGTTTTTGAAACTTCTCCTGCACTTCCCTTGTAGCAGTCTTAAATTCCTTGTCAGCCTTGTTGTAACTATATATTCTATAAAAGCTTGTGGCTAAAATTACTATTAAAATTATTTCTACTATACTTAAAATTTTATTTTTCATCTTTTCTCCTTTAGAAAATCTAAATGTTACCTATATACTTACCTGATTTTAATACAAATAGTCAAGGAAAATAAAAATTAAAGAAAGAAATCTTTGCAAATTTGACATCTCAAGTCTTTTTAAATTATTATTATAATATAGTTTCACATAATAAAGTAGACTTAAAACTTTTGACAGAGGTGTTTATTTTGAAAGAAGACAAGTATCAGGAAATGAAAAAAAGAATTCCAAATATAAAAAATATAATGAGAATAAGACAAAGCAGAAAAAAAGGTGACATGGGTTATCTTGATTTTTTCATGCTTGGTTTTGGGTCTATGGTTGGAGTTGGCTGGGCAGTTTCATCTAACCACTGGATTGCTCAAGCTGGAGGTCCCATCCCAGCCTTTTTAGGTTTTATAATCGCCACCCTGCTTTTGATACCAATTGGCTTGTGTCATGGTGAACTCCTGGCAACTCTCCCTCAAGGAGGCGGCGTCTTAGTTTACACCAACAAGGCCTTTGGGAGAAATTTATCCTTTATATCATCATGGTTCTTGGCGCTTTCTTACTTGACGATACTTCCTTGGGAGGCAATTTATATAAACACCATCCTCGAAAATTTGATTCCTTGGCTCTCAAGTTCAAGAGTCCTTTATTATGTATTAGGTGCTCCCATAAAAGCATCTTCCATCCTTCTTGGAGTCATCCTAGCCCTTTTATTATTTTTTATAAACTTTAAGGGGTCTGATTTTGCTTCAAAGCTTCAGTCCATACTTTCTATTTTAATAATTGTAATAGGAGTAATAGTAATTATATTTTCTTTTAAGGCAGGAAATGCCAATAATTTGTACCCTCTTTACCAAAATGTAGGCGAGGGCAGTCACTCCTCACTTTTCGGCGGGATAATAGCCATTGTTGTAATAGTTCCCTTTTTTATGTCAGGCTTTGACACTATTGCGCAGTCTGTGGAAGAAACTTCGCCAGATAAGAAATTTAAAAATGTGGCAATTGCCCTGGTCCTTTCCATAGTTGCCGCAGGAATTTTTTACTCACTTGTAATACTTTCAACAGCTAGCGTCTCCAATTGGCAAGAATATTCTCTCGCCAGTCCACCTGCCATGGGCTATTTACTTCAAGAAGCTTATGGTGGAAAGCTAGGCTACATTCTTTCAAAACTAATTATAATAGGAACCTTGGCAGGACTTTTTTCCACTTGGAACGGAATGTTTATGGCATCGGCAAGACTAATCCAATCTATGGCAAAAAATAATTTAATTCCAAAAATTTTCGCCAAGGAACATGCCGAGTATGGAACTCCAGTAACTGCTCTAGTTTTTTGCTTTATTTTTGCTGCCATGGGTCCCTTTGTGGGCATGAACTTAATAGACCCCCTAACCAGTCTAGGTTCAGTTTCCTTTGTCATCGGTTGGTTCTTAACTTGCCTGTCCCTTGTGGTCCTAATAAACAAGGACAAAGAGTATTACACATCCTTTAAGGCACCTGGTGGAAAGCTAACTATTTATCCAGCAATAATAATTTCTGCTGTAATTGTCATCTCAACTTTTGTTCCAAAGACTCCTGCCTTTATGGGCTACACTGCCTTAATTATTTTCTTCTTCTGGTTGTTTTTGGGCCTTGCCTTTTTAAAATTTTATAGTAAAAAAGCTAGCCAATAAAAAACAGAGACAAAATTTATCTCTGCAAATATCTTAAATTATTTCTTGAACCTTTCCCTCTGTCTCTTAAATATAAACTCCTACTGCCAGGATTATTGCAGAGGGAATCATTATGATGCGACCAAATAATTCCAAGAAGTTTTCCAAATTTTTTTCTTCTCTATAGTCCCTTAAATTTTTTGGGATTCCCAAAGCTAAGCCAAGTGCCACAAATAAAAATCCCAAGAATTTTAAAACTTCCACCTTAATCTTTCCTTGAATCAAAAAAATTTTCGGCAATCATACATCTTATGGACCCGCCGCCGTATTTTGCAATTGTGTCTACGCAAATTGGAAGGATCTCATCGTATTTTTCAATTATTTTTTTGTGGTCATGAGTCAAGGCATCGAAGGCGGATTTTGAAATCACTAGAATATTTTTGTCTTCTCCCCTTAACTCAATAGAATTTGCCGCAAAATTATTAAACTCATCTTCTGAAAGAGAAATTATTTCCTTGCCGCTTTCCCTCAAGGATCTCAAAACTCCCTCTCTATTTTCAGTAATCAAACTATCTGCAATAATGGCAAACTTTTTTGCAACCATCATAAGCACATTTGTGTGATAAATGTCCTTACCCTTGTCCCTTGCCCTAAAAGCCACTGGCTTAAGATTAAAGACCTTGGCAAATTTTAAAAATTCATCTTCGTCGCAGCGCTTTGATAGGCAGCCGTAGCAAATATTACTCCACCTGTCTATGACAAGAGCGCCTGTCCCTTCCAAAACTTTTCCCTCATCATTTCTAAAATCAATTACATGGGCTTTGTCATAATCAATAATTTTTTTTAGCTGAGGAAGAATTTTTTCGTACTCCTTATTTCTGTTTTCTGTGTACATTTCTGACACAAAAACTTTCCCCGGGAAGGTCACAAAGACATTGTTGGGAAAAATTGAATCAGGCGTAGCCTCATCAAAGTCTTCTATTACATCAACATGAATTTTATTTTCACCAAGAAGCTTAACTGCTTGGTCAAATTCCTCTAAGGCTCTCTCTTTTATTTCATCCTCTGCACTTTCTCTGGGACGCTCTTGGTAAGCATTGTCAACGGCTGTCTCTTTATTGTACTTAAAGGCATAGGGCCTTACTAAAATTACTTTATTTGTTATCATTTCTCTCTCCTTTTTTTCCATTATAGCAAATATAAAAATAAAAGGCTCTCCAGAAAATTTGGAGAGCCAAAAAATTTTTTGATTTTAAATTTTTTTAATAATAATTTATTACATTTTCAAGTAAAAGTAGGTTGGTAATGCTTCCTATGCCACCGGGAACTGGTGAGTAGGCACTTATTTTTCCATCTACTGACTTTTCATCAAGGTCGCCTCTGTATTTCCCTTCCTTATTTTTTGAAGTGCCAATATCAATTACAAGAGCATCTTCATTAAAATAAGTCTCATCTAAAGTTTCAGCACGGCCCATGGCTGTAAAAATAATTTCTGCCGACCTTGTGTGTTTTTTAAGGTCCACTGTACCCACATGGCAAATTGTAACTGTGGCAAGATCCTTTAAAAGAAACATGGCAAGGGGCTTACCCACAACATTGGAGTGGTTGATTATAACTGCCTCCTTGCCCTTTAAGTCATAGCCATAAAACTTTAAAAGCTCATAGGCTGCCTTTGGGGCAAGGGGCGTGAAACCACTGACATCTCCACTGAAAACTCTCGCCATGTTTAGGGGATGCATGCAGTCCACATCTTTTTTTGGATCTAGGGCAAGAGAAATTTTTTTCTCGTCAAAATTTTCTGGAAGAGGTCTAAAGACAAGTATGCCGCCAATTTTTTCGTCAGCATTTAATTTTTTTATTGCATCAATGACTTCATCTTGGCTGGCATCTTTTGCAAATTCATTGACATCAACCTCAATGCCAAGTTTTTCTGCCGTCTTTTTTATTCCCTTTTCATAGGCAAGGCTGCCGTAGTCCTTGCCCACTCTTATTATAGAAATAATTGGCTTAGATTTTAAGTTTTTTACCCTTTCTATTAAGTCACCACTTTTTTTCTCAACATAATCCTTAGCATATAAAATCTTAGTCATCTTTCACCTCACTTGGAAGGTAAACTTCCACTTCTTCTTTTAAAATTTTTATCTTAACTGGCAAGCTTGGTCCCTTGTAACCATCAATATCAAGCGCAACTTCTTCTTCATCCATTGAATTTATTTCCACTTCTTTAACTGTATAGTGAACTATGCTTTCTCCCTCTTCAACTTCGCCGCTAAGGGAGTCCTTTAAAACTTCAAGTCTGTCCCTTACTGAATCACTTGTCATTATAAATAGGTTTGCCTTGCCACTATTCATCTCTTCATTTTCTTGGGTAAACTCTAATTTTCCAATTTTATTTGTAAGACCAACTATTAAATGGTCTACTGGTCCAGAATAATTTCCACCATCAGATTTCACATCAAGTTTATATTCTTCAGATGAAGCTAATTTTTCTATGGACTTCTTTATATAGGCAAGACCACCAAATTTTGACTTTTCTTCTGAGGAGACTTCGTGGATAGCTTCTGGCACAGCGCCTATTGAAGCAAAGAGGCTAAAAATTTTATCATTTACCTTGCCAAGGTCAATCTTCTTTGTCCTTTTGAAGTCAAAGGATCTTAGGGCAGCTTCCTTGTCATCATCTATCCCCAGTTTCTTTGCCAATAAATTTCCCGTACCACCTGGCAAAATTAAAAGTTTAGCCCTTGAAGAAGTTTTATGCATGCCCAATAAAACTTCATTTACACTTCCGTCACCACCATAAACTCCAATAGCATCAATGTCCTTTGTCTCTTCAACAAATTTTGTGCCGTCGCCAGCTCCTTTTGTCTCCCTTAAAATTACTTCTTCAAAATATTTCTTGAGATATTCTTCAACTTCTCCCACAAATTCTTTGCCGCTTTCGTCTCCAGAATTTGGGTTGTATATAAATAAAATTTTCATTTAAACACCTCTATCTATCAATATACTATCATGCCGCCGTTAGGCGAAATAATTTGTCCTGTCATATAGGAATTTTTCTCTGAAATCATAAAGGCAACTAGCTCTGCAATCTCTTCAGTTGTGGCAAGTCTACCCATGGGAATTTCCTCAGAAAGAATGCACAAATTTTCTTCTCCTATTTCCTTGGTCATTGGTGTATCGACTGCACCTGGTGCAATAGCGTTAACCGTTATGCCAGAGTAGCCGAGTTCCTGTGCCAGTGCCTTGGTAAGTGCATTTATGGCACCCTTACTTGCCGAGTAATGACTTTCCATGGAGCCACCAACTATGCCCCAGATAGAAGACATATTTAAAATTTTTCCTGAGTGCTTCTCTAACATATAGGGAAGGGCTGCGTGAATGGAATTGTAAACGCCCTTTACATTTACATCAAAAATGTGGTCCCAAGTTTTTTCGTCAATGTCTTGGAAAAGTGCGTAGCTAGAAATTCCTGCATTGTTTATAAGTATGTCGACACCCTTAAATCTTTTTGAAACTTCATTAAACATATCTTCCACTTCAGAAAATTTTGTCACATCAGCCTTTATGGCAAGGGCATCTTTACCCATGGCTCTTATCTGGCTTTCCAATTCTTTTGCTTCTTCGTGAGATTTATTGTAATTTATTATAATTCTATAGTCTTCTCTTGCCAGCCTCTTGGCAATTTCTCTGCCAATACCTCTTGAGGCACCTGTTATAAGTACAGTCTTCATGTCACACCAACCTTTAGTTTCATTATAGCAAATTTATTTTAATTCTTTAATTAGTTAGACATAAAATATTTTATAAAGCAAAAAAACTATGTCCGAGACATAGTTTTTTCTAGGTAAATATGCATTTTTGATTAAATATCTAATCTTGCTTCTTCGTCGAAGTTTTCTTCTGGAATAGGTCTCTTTACAATGTACTTGTAATAGATTTTTTCAACTGCCATTGAAATAGCGTTATCGCCAGTTACGTTAGCTGCTGTACCAAAAGAGTCTTGAGTTAGATATAGTGAAATTAAAATTGTAGCAAGTGTTCCTGATGATTCAATTCCTACTACTGGTAAGAATGGAAGTGCACTCATTACTGCTCCACCTGGTGCTCCTGGTGCTGCTACCATGGCAACTCCTAGGATACCAATAAATTTAAGAATTAGTGGGAAAGAGTGAGGCATATCAAACATTGAAAGTAGTGTAAATACACAAGCTGTTAAAGTGATCATTGATCCAGCTAAGTGAACTGTTGCACATAGTGGGATACAGAATTCTCTAATTTGTCTTGTTACACCCATTTTTCTGTTACAAGCAACGTTAACAGGAATAGTTGCTGCTGAAGATTGAGTTCCTATAGCTGTTAAGTAAGCTGGAACTGCTGCTTTTAAGCATTTGAATGGGTTTCTCCCAGTGTATGCACCTGATATAACAAATAAAAGAACCAAATATAGTGTATGCAAAATAATAATGCAAAGGAATATTTTCCAGAATATTCCAAGAATTGCAAATACTGAACCTGAATATGATAGGTTACAGAAGTTACCAAAGATGAAGAATGGAAGTAGAGGTATTACGAATTTAGCTAATACTAAATTTATGATTTCATTGAATTCGTTAATTCCCTTATAGAAAATTTCTCCGCTTCCCTTTGCTCTTAGTGCTGAAACTGTAAGTCCTAGCATAAATGCAAGTACAAGTGCTGCAGTTACATCGATGAAAGCTCCTAGTGGAATTTCAAAGAAAGGTGCAATTTCATTAGCAGTTGCTTTTTGAACTTGTTCTGCAAGTTCTGGTTTAATAAAGCTTGGGAATATGTTTCTTGCCATAGTGTAGGATAGAGATCCTGCAACTAATGTAGATAAATAAGCAAGTCCAACTGTTACTCCTAAAAGTTTACCAGCACCTTCAGATAGGTCTGCAATACCCTTAGATACAAAGGCAATAATCATTAATGGAATAATGAAGTTTAAGAACTTTCCAAATAATCCTGAGATTGTGATTGCAATTTTAGTTACTACTGCTGGACAATATTGACCAACAAGAATACCTAGTGCAATAGCTATAATAAGTCTAGGAATTAGACCTATTTTTTTCTTTTTTTCTGTCATTTTAATCCTCCTTAATATTCAAAAACTCGGCTCTAATACATTGTCCGGTTTTTGTACCTGCTAGCCCGCCAAGACCAGTCTCCCTAATTGATTCATGTAGTAGATGACCAACTTCACCCATTGCTTGACAAACTTCGTCAAAAGGTACAATAGATTTAATACCTGCAAGGGCCATATCAGCTGATATGAAAGAATTCATAACACCTGAGGCATTTCTAAAAGTACATGGATACTCTACTAGTCCTGCAATTGGATCGCAGGCGAGCCCCATTACATTAATAAGTGTAATGCTGGCTGCATTTAGTGCTTCTTCTACGCTTCCGCCAAGCATTTCTACTAGAGCAGCTGCTGCCATAGCACTGGCAGAACCACATTCAGCTTGGCATCCACCTTCAGCACCGGCGAATGTTGCATATTTACCAATAATTTGCCCTATTCCTATTGATGTCAAAAGTCCATTTATTAATGTCTCATCATCTAAACCATATTTGTCTCTTGCTGCCATTAGGGCTGCAGGCATAATACCGGAACTTCCAGCAGTTGGCGCTGCTGCAATAGTTCCCATATTGGCATTGGTTTCAGATGTGGAAAAGGCCATAGCCATTGTCCTAACTAGAAATTTGCTAGTTAAAGGATCTTTTTCTTTTTGATAGTCGTTCATCTTCTTTGCAAAGCCGTCTATCATTTTATATTCAGTGTCGTAAGTTTTATCTAGTGTTTCATGCGATGAAGCTTTCATAACATCTAAAATTTCCTTTAGCTTTTTCTTCATCTCTTCTTCAGTCATTTTAAGGGTCTTTGTCTCTCCCTCTAAGACTAAATCATAAAGGTGAAGATTTTCACTTTCGCATACTTCTATAATTTCTTTAGCAGTATTTAACATTTAAACCTCCACATATTTTGAAGTTAAATATCTAGGATTATTTAACAAAAGATTTTTTAAATTTTCATTGGCATTTTCGTCTAGCTCAACAGTTAGGGTTACAATTTCAGTAAGCATATCCTTAGATGTGTTAATAGATTCAATATTGTAATTTTCATTAGCTAAAGCTGTGGAAACTTCAGCGATAACGCCCTTTTGTTCATTGTACTGGAACAAAAATGTAGGGAATTTACCATCAAATTCAACCTTTATTCCATTTATGTCAACGATTATCATATTGCCTCCGCCAATTGAGGAGCCAATAACATATTCGCTACTTCCGTCTTTATAATTAAATTTTATTTTAACTGTATTTGGGTGATACTCTTCTCCTAAATTCATTGGGATGAAAGAGTAGTTAATGCCTCTCTCATCAGCAATTTCGTAAGCCCTTCTAATAGAATTATCATAGGTCTTAAAGCCCATTATTCCGCCTAAAAGTGCCCTATCAGTGCCATGTCCCTTATATGTATATGCAAAAGAACCGTGTAAATAAAATTCCACGCTTTCATAATTTCCAGGACAAATTTTTGCAGCAACTCTTGCAATCTTGCAAGCGCCTGCAGTGTGTGATGACGATGGACCAACCATTATGGGTCCAAGGATCTCAAAGGAACTATATTCTTTCATTATTTAACCCTCTCCTTGCTATTCTATTTTAGCATAAAGTGATAAAATTGTGAATTAAATTTAACATTCCTAAGCCCTCTAAACAACAAATTTTTAGTCAATAGTTGATTATAAATAGATTGTACATTGCATGAAATTAAATCGTTTAATTTATCCCATTACAGCACTGATAAAAATAATAATCTTCACAAATAAGTCTTGCAAGCATAAAAAAAATACTATAACATTTACCTTGAGAATATTATTTTCATTAATGAGGAGGAATTGAATGAAAGAACAGAAGAAAAAAATTAAAGACAAAAATGATGTTGGCGGTTTTCTGAAAGGCGTAGAAAGAATTGGTAATAAATTACCTCACCCTGCCATGATTTTTGCAATACTAAGTGTAATCGTAATCATAATTTCACATTTTGCAGCAAAATCAGGCTTAAATGTTACATATTTCGATGCAAAGGCTGGAGAAGAAGTAACTAAAGAAGCTGTATCTCTATTAAATTGGGAAGGGCTTGCTTACATCTTTAACTCTGCAACAGAAAACTTTACAGGCTTTGCTCCACTAGGAACAGTTCTTGTAGCTATGCTTGGTGTTGGTGTTGCTGAAAACAGTGGACTTTTTGATGCAACTTTAAAAAGACTTCTATCAAATGTAAACCCTACACTTTTAACTGCCACAGTTGTATTTGCTGGTGTTATATCAAATATTGCATCTGACGCTGGATACCTTGTAGTAGTTCCACTAGGTGCACTTATCTTTGCAAATGCAGGTCGTCATCCCCTTGCTGGAATAGCTGCAGCCTTTGCAGGCGTAAGTGGTGGTTTCTCTGCCAACTTAGGTCTAGGTACTACTGACCCACTACTTACAAATATTACAAATGAAGCCCTAAAAGCTGGTGGTATAGATATGACTCTTGCCGCTACTTGTAACTGGTACTTCCTATTTGTATCAACTTTCTTAATCACAATTATTGGTACCTTTGTAACTAATAGAATTGTAGAAAAGAACTTGGGAGAATATCATGGCACTTATAAGGCAGACGAAACACCTATAACTGACCTTGAAAGAAAGGGACTTAGAAACGCACTTATAGCACTTCTTATATACTGTGCAATAATGGCCGCACTTATGTTCCCAGCTAATGCACCATTTAGAGCTTTTGATGAATCTAAAAATGCAATGACACTTAAATACTTCTTGGGTCACGGACTTATACCTGGAATGTTATTACTTTTCATGATTCCTGGTCTTGCCTATGGTAAAACTGTTGGAACTATAAAAACTTCCCACGACCTTGTTGATGCAATGACAAAAGCCATGAAGGGCATGGGCGGATACCTTGTTCTTGCTTTCTTTGCGGCACAATTTGTATCTTATTTCAACAAGACTAACTTGGGTCTAATCCTTGCAAAAAACGGAGCAGACTTCTTAGAGTCAATTAACTTAAAGGGACTTCCACTATTAATTATGTTCATCTTGCTATCAGCTTTCTTAAACCTATTTATGGGTTCAGCTTCTGCAAAATGGGCAATTATGGCTCCAATATTTGTGCCAATGATGTATAATCTTGGACTTTCACCTGCACTTACACAAGTTGCCTATAGAATTGGTGACTCTTCAACAAATATCATTACACCACTTATGTCTTACTTTGCAATGATCGTTGTCTTCATGCAAAAATACGACGAGGACTCTGGACTTGGAACACTTACTTCAATGATGCTTCCATATTCAATGTTCTTCTTGTTAGGTTGGACAATTTTAATGATAGTATGGTACCTAATAGGACTTCCTGTTGGACCAGAAGCACCACTTCATGTAGAAGACATGATAACAATGTTATTTATCTAATAAAAAAATAAAATATTCTCAAAAAATAATCCCGGTGGAAATTTTTCCATCGGGAATTTTTTAATCTTAAAAATAAATTTTAAAGCTTGCTATTTTTTTCTTAGAGATTTTCAGCCCACACCAAAATCTGTTATTTCAAATAAAATATCTACGTGGGGATCCTCTTTTAAGTATCTATATTTTTCCACAAACCACTTGACAAGTTCTTCGTCTCTTTTTATATCTGTGGAGTTGTTCATAAAAATATTTACTGTTGCGTGAGAGAAGTTTTTTATGATTTCCATGTCACGATCAATCATCTCTCTCGTCTGACCCTTTATGCCCACCATGACACAGGGAGAATCAAAATATTTTTTTACTTCTCTATAGTCTTTAAAGTCTGCTCCCTTTTTTAGAACTTTTTCTCTAAAGTCATTGTCAAAAGTTTCTATTCCTGTTTTAAAAGTTATGGGGATCCCAAAAAAGTCCCTTATCTCATCTAGTCTATTTCTATAAATCCAATGAGCTTCAAAAAATAAGCGCCTTATATTTTTTTCTTCAACAACTTTTTTTATTGCCTCAAGACTTTTGTCTGTCAAATCAAAAACTGAGGCTGAGTCGATGACTTCTAAAACTCCAAATTCTCCAGTGACATTTTTTAAAACTTCAAAATTTATGTCGTCAATTTTTTTATTGTCCATTTCGTTGTCTTCTATATAATCACAAAAAGTACACTTGCCCCACTTGCAGGGTCTTGCCTTTAGAAGGACAATTTCTCTTTTTGTCTTATTTGTAATTTTTGAATATCTATTGATAAAATCATCTCCCCAAATAAAATCAATCTTCTCTAAATATTTTACCACAAAAACTTTATAGGTGCTTTGCTGTCTATGTTGACACTTGCCTTTCTTTTCTCTATACTAAATCTTACACAACATAGTAAATATGTGAAAAATTTAATGAAATGTTAATAATTTATAAAATAAGTTTTAATATTTTTAATGTATAATAGTAAAAATAGATAAATTAAAATAATTGTGAGGAAATATATGGCAGTAAAAATAATTGTAGGATCAACTTGTGATATAGAAGAAAATATTAAGAAGGACTTAATTGTAGTGCCACTTCACGTAACTTTTGGCGAAGAAGACTTTTTAGATTCAGTTGATATTACAAAGGACGAATTTTATGAAAGGCTTGAGAAAAAGGAAGAGTTCCCAAAGACAAGTCAACCTACACCTGTGGCTTTTATGGATGTTTACAAAAAAGTCATAGATGAGGGCGACGAGGCTGTGGTAATTGTCTTGTCATCAAAGCTATCTGGTACTTATCAAAGTGCAAAGCTTGCAAGCCAGGGTCTTGAGGATAAAATTTTTATTGTAGATAGCTTAAATGTTTCTAATGCAGAGGGAGCCCTCGTTGATTATGCCTTGAGACTTGTAAAAGAAGGAAAGTCTGCAAGAGAAATTGCCGAACTTTTGGAGGAAGCAAAGAAAAGACTTAGACTTGTTGTTTTAGTTGACACCTTGGAATATCTTGAAAGAGGCGGAAGAATTTCCAAGGCATCTGCCCTTATAGGTGGACTTTTT